>Ga0157358_1001353_pt1 | contig 10741 bp, 9 predicted proteins | sample AttcapACBM2_FD_111484 | JGI IMG/M metagenome (GOLD analysis project Ga0157358, IMG submission 111484) | Fungus gardens microbial communities from leaf cutter ant in Botucatu, State of São Paulo, Brazil - Atta capiguara ACBM2 | ecosystem: Host-associated > Fungi > Mycelium > Unclassified ...
AAGATATTTTGACATTTTTTCAAAAATATGAAATATAGATGAAAAAGAGTAGAAACAATAGGAGAGAGGGTAAATATTTGTTCTAAACCTATATCTGCCCTGAAAATCCTTAAATCAAAACTAGCTTTACCCATAATTAAAAGAGGAGTTAATCATTGAGCAACAGGAAAAACTAAGCTATATTAAAAACTAGAATGCTTGTTTAAGTCTGCCCAATTGATTGGGGTGAACAAAGTTTGATGTGATAGATTTATTTTGTAATTTCTCACCAATGACCTTCTCAATAAGTTTTCCCGGAGATTAAGAAGAATAATTAGTCAGAACATTTTTTGAGAATTATAAGCCATTTTATTAAACTTAGGAATAATGATCAAAGAGGGCATCTTGAAGTACAACAGTCAATAACTAAGATCAATATATGCATTAGTAATATTGACAATGTTGAATAAATACTTATTATTATCTACTATGAATTTCCATAATACATAATCCAGTCCTGGTACAGACAAATTGTTGTACTTTTTGATTGTGTTTCTAAATTTCTCTTTTGAAAAAGATAGCCATTCCATTCTAGGTTTCATAAGAGTTTCATCCAATAATCATATATTTATTTATTTGATGATCTTGTGCTGAATTAAATATTTGATGGAGTGCATACTATAGATCTTCAAGTTCAATGCAAAAATGTCCATCATATTGTAAAGCTTCTATAGCTGGCAATTTATGCTTCTTAACCCAGTTTATAAGGTCTTAACATCTCTTGTTTTTAATGCAATTTCTTGAATTTTCTTGTCAAAAAATATTTTTTGGTCTTCTTAATAATTCTCTTGAAATTCTTTCAATCCTTTATTGTTTTGGAGAATTGTTACCTGTTCATTTTGGTGTTACACTCCTTATTCTACCATACTTTGGAACATTTAGTAATATTGACATTTTTAGAAAATTTATACCAGATAGAATCTATAATTCTTGCATATTCTTGAATAATTTCATCAAAAGATTCTTTACTTGCTATATCTGTTATGTTAATATTTCTCATTGCATTCATAAGCTCAGTGACAAATTTTACTTTATCTTTACTATTTTTAATAATTGTTTTGAATAAACTCTTTGCTGATGGATATGTCCACAGTTAAGAGAGCATAGTTGAATGGGCTTCTAGATTTCAGTAGAGTTAAAGTATTGTTAATTTACTCAGATTCTAGTCAAAGAAACATGGGATCAATAGCTAATTTAGTGTTATTAAGATTGTCAGTATATCAAGTAGAGACTTAATTGATAGGAAAAAAAAGTTTTAAGTCAAAAGAGTTAGCAATCTCCAAAAGAATGTTACTGAGTGCTGAATGGTGAGGATAGAATAGGTCCCAATTACTATCCCTGATATTGAAGTCTTCTATTATGCCAAGTATATTGCAAATATTAACCTTAGTATCCTTTAAGGCTGTTTGATGTTCATCTAAATAAATGTTAATGATGAATAAAATAAGGTTGATATCTCTGTGATTTAAAATGTCTTTCCTAAGTGAAAATCAAAATTGGATAAGTCAAATGTTGATATATATGATTACTCTTGGATGATCATTATCATAAGTTGACTGATTTGAAAAGGTTACTCATGATAGATGGTTGGAAGCACCAACTCCCTCTTCAGATGTTAAACTTGGGATGGTTCATATGAAAGACTATGAAGGCTCTTGAATAAAAACAATATTGAACTCTTTTTTGTTTTCTAGAAGTATGTCTGTGAGTAGTCTATTCTTTCAAATGTTCTGTGAAAAAAGCTTTGAATTTCTTAAAATCATGAACTTATCTTACTTATAGACGAGCAGATTGATTTTCTTCTATTCTCACAAAGCTCTTGGTATTTCTTTGTTAAATTGGTGCCTTTAGAAAGAGCACACATTGTTGTTGACTTGATGTTCTTCTTTACAGTTTATATACTTGAAGTTGTGTGAACATGGTTCTTCCTTTTTTGTTTTAAGTCTTAATAGATTAGTCTTGAAATTGGCTTTACAGCACTATGCCAAGTTCTTGTGATTTTTTACCTTATGAGAACCATTACACTTGACACACATGAATCCATGTACATAAATTACTATCATATCTGATTTTGGGGAGACTTTAATAATATGAGGTTTGGATATGAGAACAATATTATTGAATATGTGTGTCAATTGTAAGACTCTTTCAATCATATCAGCAGATACAGAAATATTTATATCCTCAATGAGGTATAGAATTTCTAAAATTTTGAGATATAATTTTGATTGAAGTAATCTTAGCAATATAACATTATCTAAATCAACAGCATTGTCATTCTTGATATATTTCTCAATTGTATTCAAATCTAGTGTGGAAGCTACTTTGTTAATAGTAATGGTAAGACCTCTGTTGTTAGTATAAATAAAGTTAGCCACAACATCTGACTTGATATTTTTAAGTACCCTATTAATATTGGCCACATACTTGCTGAATAGCATTATGAGCTTTTCAAAGTTGTTCAAACTTACTGAAACTAATACTTGTCTTCTTTATGGTCTTTTTGTTATCATATTGAGTCTTGGTTTATCTTTCTTAGACTCATTCAAGACTTTATAAACTTCTTCAGTTTTCCTTGTTAAGAGATTTGAGAAGTTGTTTTTGATTTTTATAATATCTTTGATATTACTTTTAGATATTTGAGCATAAGAACATCCATTTTGAGCATTGTTCTGACTTCCACCAGTTTTATCTTTGCCTTTATAAAATTTGGACTTGTTCAATACTTTCTTGCTTAGTCTAGGAGGGATAGAAGAAAAGATTCTAGAAATGTTAGCTTTTTTTGTAGGATTAGTCAATTTCTTGTTCTTGACTTCAAGGTTCCCAGTATTTCATGGCCTAAATTGAGCCAACATGTACTGTCTGAAAGAATTTTTTTCTTTGTTAACAGTAAGTATATCCCATTCTAATTCATGAAAGAACAAGATGAAATCTCATACTGCAAAACCACACTCTGCTATCTGCAGAATATCATCACCTAGTTTACCATTAAGCTTTCTTTGTCTGATGAAAGCCATTATTCTGTGAAGAGAGCATACAATAATCTTTGTATCTTCCTCTAAGTATTTATTTACTTTAAAGATAGAAATTGAACAAAAGTTTCTATCCTACAATTGAGAATTAGCAGGTTGATTACTAAAATATGTAATTGAAGATGTTTTGAGACTTTGCTCTTAACATATATTCATGTTCTCTTGATTGATATCCATGTAGTTCCAGCCTATTTTCTATTACTATAGTCTTGTTAGCATTGACACTTTCCCCTATCTTCAGTATTGTATAGAATAGTACAGGTCCTTGAGATTCACTGATCTCCACTTAATTAGCCTATATAGGTTTGTTGTTCAGAGCTTGGATTTCTCTATATACTTGATAGAAGATACTTTTGACAGTACAAAAGATATCTTAAAACTGTTAGAGCTTGAGTTGGTTGACCTACCTCTCAGAGTATCAATCTCCATGTTTACATTCATATTATATTGAGTTTTTCAAATGAGGAGTAGTCTAAAATCAAATAAAACAAGTATATTTGCTAATTCTCTGTTGGGTGCTACTATACAAGATGATGGTATGAGAGAAAGAAGTAATGATGATCTTACTTCCTTTACCTTCCATCTGTACTTTTTTGGTTTCACATATAAGTTGTTTTCTGCCAACCTTTTTATCACTTCTTCCACCACTTTATTATGTCCTTCCTCCTCTTCTGTTCCCATAATGATGCCATTCATAAAGCTTGCCACTTCTCTTATATTAATGAAGTCCTGTAGAATTTTATTCATCATGGTTTAGAACATTGCTGGGAAGTTAGTGAGTCTAAGAAACATCACTACTGGTTCAAAAGACTTTTTAGTAGTTGTAAATGCCACCTTCCACTTGTCTTCTTTCTTTATTCATACATTATTATAATCCAATTGTAAATCTAACTTAGTACTTTGTACTAATATTTTCTACAATGTCCAAGATAAGAGGTAGAGGGTAATTATTTTTGATAGTCCATTCATTTAGGTATTTATAGTTCTGTACCATATATTTCTTACTATCCTTCTTTTCTACAAAGAACACTGGTGCTGTTTGAGGAGATTTTGAGGGTCTGATATATTCCTTCCTCCATTGTTTACTGATAAACTTATACATCTCTTCCCTTTCTTCTCTTGACAAAGGGTATACTTTTCTCTTTCTTGGTATAAACCTCTCCTTTACTTCTATTGCATGGTCTCACATTTTCCTTGTTGGTATTCTTTTACTTGCTTTCTTTTCAAAGACTTAGATCCACTTGTGAAATATTAGAAAACCAGTTTCTTGGCTTCTTCCTCCAGTTTTACCACTTTCTTTTCTTCATCCTAGATTTTCCACTCTTCTATCACTCTCTTTATCTCTAGTAATTTTTTTCTTCTTGAGTTCACTCTTTCTCTTTTCTTCCTCCCTTTGATTTTTCTCTTCTTATTTTTTCCTCTTATCCTCCCCCTTCTTTTCTTTCTTTTGCTTTTGCTACTCTAACTTTTCTTGCTTTGGTCTTCACTACCTTCCATACTCTTTGGGACATCTTATTATTTTTACTTCTCCTGTTTTCCAATTAATTTCTAGGTTATGATAAGCTAGCCAAGGTATTTCTAAGATTACATTCCACTTCTGTTCTTCTATCACATTGATTTCCATCCTTTCTTTATGTCTTCTGTAAAATATGTTTATCTCCACTGTATGCTCTATTAGCTTCTTCTTATTAAATGTACCATCTACATTTTTTATATATTGGCTGTTCAATTTTATTTAACTTAAATCTCTGTTTTTTTTTTGCAAACTCCAACTCATAACTAGGCCTATTGTCAAAGTTGTGAGTAATAGACTCTATTTTATTTATTTTTAATTTTTTTCTTTTCTTTTATTAAGGTTAGAGTTTAGTGTGACATCATATGTGACAGTCACAAACTGTTACACAACATAACATGGTGTCAAACATAGGTCATATGTTACAGAAGAATATAGAAGGTTCTGGAATGATAATATTATACTATATGTTAATAGTATATAATATGCATGGCTTTTAGAGTAGGCTAGAATTTACGTAGCATAGACCATTAGTCTTCTTTTGCTCTAACTCTTAAGCTTAAGTCATGACACCTATTATTTTACTATTTAACAATGCTTCTACTATTATCTCTTCCTTTATATCAACTCTTTCCAATTTGATCATTGTAATCATCTCTCTTAGAACATCCTCATTTAAGCTATAGCAGAATGTATTTTCCATTACTTTACTATTCAAGAATTACTAGACTCTTCTCTTCTTTTAAATTGTCTGTTCTATGATTGTCTGCATACTCCATTTTTCTTTCTTGTTCTACAAACCTCCAATTTCTATAGTATCTTGTGATATGTCCAAATTCTCCACAGTTATAACAGTTTCTCTCTCTATCCACCTTCATGGCATATAAGTCATGCCTTAGTACAAACTCTGCCCACTGTTATTGCAGATATACTATAGTGGTATTAGTTCTCTTCACTCCCTCTATTAGAGCAGGCCCTATCAGTACCTACTGAAAGCTCTTTCTCCTTGGCCATACTTAGGGCTATAACAACCATTGCTATTTTGCCTCTTTAGCATTTGCTGGGATATTTGGCCTTAGTGCTAAAGCTTCTTTTCTTTCTCTCATTCTTTTCTCTTCTCTTCTACTCTCTCCAATTCCTATCCAGATTTATTGTCCTGTCAAACCATTCATTATTGTCTAGAGGAGATTATTCTGCCTTCATAAGCTTGTATCTAATATTACTATTTATTTCTCATTTGAATTTTTCTACTAATGCTCTTCTCTTGTATCCATCTCTCCTAGCTATTCTTCTGAATATTTGAAAAAACTCATCTATAGTGTGAGAACCTTATTTTAGCTGCTTAAGTTCTATTACTTTTGTAGATTTGTCATCTTCTTCTCCAAATTTCTTCTATAGTACTATCAATAATTCTCCTATCAACAAAAATTTCCAATTTTCTAATTTCAAATCTGCTAACACATTCTCCTTCTACACATCTGTTGTTTCCTCTTGCACATATATTGAAATCCAGTACACTTGTTCTTCTACTGATTCCTTCCTCATCCTTACTTTAATATATAGTTTGCATACTATCACAAAACCTGCTATCTTTTCTGGATCTCTATCGAACAATAGTGGTTTGGTTATCTATAGTTGAAACCTATGTCTAGATCTTGAAGCTGCTTTCTCTACTCCCCCCTTCATTTTATACTAGCTGCCAACTATGCTTGCAAAGCAGCTATTTATTTTACTTGTTGCTTTATTAGAAGCTATAACTACTCTACTGTGTCATGTTGATTTATTTGGTAAGATAGTAGTGAAAAAGCAGGAGTTGATATTAGTATAGTATATATATAGGAGATAGTAGTGTAGAAAGAGATAAGATATATAAGAACAAAGAAAAAGAGCCAATACTAACTTTACTCTCTAACCTATAGTAAGAACTCATCAAAATCTCTATAGATACTAGTGGACTCTTGACTAGTCTCATCTCATACTATCTACTAACTACTTGTCTACTGCTCTACTACTTTACTTGTTATGACCTTAAACTTGGCTTATGTTGCAACTTAGGCAAAGACTTGAGTAAGAGGTCAATTGGTCAAGTATAAAAATAAAGGATAGCATCTACAGCTATATATATCTAATGACTATGAGGATTACATAAATACCCTTCTCTTGAGCCTTGTTATAACTTAAGTTCTTAAGTAAAGATAAAAGACAACTTTTGTGTTATGATCAATCTCTCATGTGGCTAGCTCATAAACTACAGGTGTTGAGGCTACTTCTTTATAACTCAATGATTGGCTATACTGCATGTCATCTCAGTCAGCACCTCATATAGTAGACAAGACTTTCTTATACTTTTCTCATATACTATGACTTGTTTGCCTTACCTATAACATATGGTCTTGAAGGTATATATAGCTGTAAATACACTCTTGTATCCTTACCCTTTACCAATTAACTTCATCCCTCACTCTTACTCAAGTCTTTGCCTAAGTTGCAATCTGAGCCAAGCTTAAAGATCATAACATTTTGTATTGAGCAACACAAAAAAACTCAATAGAGTTCTAAGTACACAATAGTCTGCCTTATATATATACTACAAACTGTAGTCTATATGCACACTACAACTAACCTATCCTAAAGTATGTATACTTTTCATAAGACCAACATACTGTTGCTATACTATATGATATCACCTATTTCAGAACTTTCTACATCCTTCTCTTATTCACATGATTGTGTGACTATCATGCATAATGTTATATTACACTTTCTTGTCTAATGTTCACAACTCTAACAAGCTTAGGGTCCAGCTTTTTCTTCTTGACTAAAGAGTAGTATTGCTTCTTAGTCAAGGATGATAAAAGAATAAGTTCGGAGGATGCACAGTATTGAGCAGCCTCAGAAAAGAAAACCAAGTTCTGATGTTACAACTTAAGTCCAAGTGTTTGGTTAAAAGAGGAAACTTGTATTTAGTACAAAAGAACTTGGTAAAATTATGAGTATAAGTGTGTCTACTTTATATACCTCTGATACATAATCTGTGCATACTTATATCTAGTCTACTCTAAATATTATGAGTTTATGTAGATAAAGTTATCATATTTTTATAATATATGACATCACTCTTTTGCTATATTACAAGACATTTGTGGCTGTGGCTGTGACTGTGACCTTTGTGACTTGTGTGACAGTCATCACACCTTGTTATGTTATCTTGTTCCTTCTAAGTTTAAAATAAGAGATAAAGAGGACAAGAGAAAAAAATACAAAAGATCTAAGTAGAAAATAGAAAAGGATTTAAATAAGAGACTAAAATTAAAAAAGAACAAGTCCACCATTCTTGATCCTGACACCTATAAACATTAATACTATCCAAAAACTCTGCTTTACACCAACCTGAGGATGTTCTCACTATGGAAATCCAAACTATATACTTTGTGATGTTCTAGTAAGGTTAGATATGCAGTAATTAACTGCTGAGGAAAGACAGAAACTTATAGAGGACTTTAATATGTTGAAGGATATTAATATCAAAAAATAACTGGAATTTATAGAACAAGAAGATTTGGAGGAGAATATTGATAGTTAGAAATTTGTATAAAGTAACTAGTGATCTGTATGTCTTAACTGCTTAATAATAGGTTCACTATATTGTCTATAAAAGAACACAATAAAAACAGTGACCTAATAGATGCACTTGAAAATCCCAACTCCACAATTTTCCCATTTCTTCCCCACTGTCTTAAATTACCTTAGAGACTACTGACATCTCTGAGACACTCTTTGTATAAGCTCTAGTTGACTTCAAAGCCACAAGGATCTTTGTGAATTAAAATTTCATCAATAAGCACTATCTGAATATATACAAGCTCTCTAGAACTGTATCTGTGTATAATATCAATAAAACTCCTAATAAAGATGGCCAGATATCTGAGGTTATAAACATGGTACTATGGTATCAGTCACACTCTGAATGAGTGCTACTCACTGTCTCTAGTCTAAGCAAATAGAATTTTATCCTTAACTTCACTTGGATAAATTTACATAACTCCAAGGTCAAAAAATATTAGATATACATTCTGGAGACTTATTGGTCTGGCCCTTTCCCTAGTTTAGTAGAAGACTCTTACTCTATAGACTACTGTGTAATATGAGGAAAAGTAAAGTAATTACTATGACCTGATACAGATACTTCCCAAACCATCTACTCTCAACCTCTATACAGTTGCCACTCTCTCCCAGTATTTCTCTGAAACTTTCTACTGCAATTGCATCCCAAATACTACCTTGGTTCTTTCTTTGCATATGCAACGGTTCAAGACTGTCTTTGCTAAGAACAATTTAATACTCTCTCTGACCACCATAAATGGAATCATGCTATTGAACTGATTTCTGGTACAGAGCCCAAGTTGTTAAACATATCCTCTACAAAGCAGTCCAAGCTGAACAAATTCATTGTAGAGAATATATATATTAGATATATATGGCCTTCAAAGTCTCCTATAGCTGCACTAGTATTCTTTATCAAGAAGAAGGATGGATTTTACTACTTGGTGCAAGATTACAGAAATCTTAATATACTTATAATTAAAAATAGGTATCCACTCTTCTTGATCTCTGAGCTAAATGCAAAATTCTAAAAATATAAGATACTTTACCAAGCTATACATGTGCTAAGAATTCAACAATGTCTACATCAAGCCTAGTAATGAGTAAAAGGCTTCTTTTTGCATTAATTACAGTCTTTTTGAACCCTTTGTAATATTCTTTGGTATAATCAATAGCCCAACTATCTTCCAAACCATGATAAACAACATTTTTTGGAATCTTATTGCAAAGAGTATTATGATAGTATACTTAGACAACATTGTTATTTTCACTCAGATATTGGAAGAACACTGCAAGGCAGTTTGTAGAGTTCTAGAAGTCTTAGCTGAGTACAAGTTGTTTTTTTTCCTAGAAAAATATGAGTTTGACAGATTTTACATTGAGTACTTAGATCTGATCATTTCAGAGATGGTAAATATACTATATTATATTATTATTTTAGAATCTTTTACACTTTCTCTTATATCATATGTAACACCATATTATAACCCTAACCCTAAGTTCTAAATAGGAAAATAAATGAAATGAAAATGAGATAGAAAAATAGAGTCTACTATTGTCATATCTTATCTTCCAACAACATCTATTCCAATCCATAGATGTTGTGATAACTACTTAGTATAAAGACCAAATAGCATCACTTAGATAAATCTTTTAGAAAGATGGATATTTTATAAGGATTACAAGAGAACTCAATAAGAAGTTCTTAATGTATTGCTATCCTATTTATATAAGATATATATAGTCTATGCTATCAATAAATAACCCTACCCTAATATCCATGTGTTGTACATGAATACACTATATGTACACTATAAGGTGAACATACTATTGACATACTCCTTAATATTATTCTTTTAGCCTCTTCTTCTAGAGTTTATGCCTATGATCTTATATCATGTGACATGTCATGTGATCACAGTCACATGCCTCTTCATCATCAAAGAACAGAAAAAGAAAAATATTAATATTCAAGCATATTATAACAATGGATAATCTTCTTCCTCTAAACTTTATAACAGTTGCTGGAGTTTGTAACTGGCCTGTACCAATGAATTGTATATGCCTACAAATACTTCTCAGATTCACTAACTTTTACCAAAGGTTTATTCATGGTTTTCTAGATATTACTTGCTCTCTTTAAGCTATTACCATAACACCAGTATTAATCTCTTCTAATATCTCAGCTCTCTTCTACATTAAAGTAGATAGCTTAGACTTTGCCACTGTAGTTGTGCTCTCTTAGGCCTTTAGGGAAAATGGTAAATAGTGTCCAGTCACCTTTCTTATTAAATTCCTCTCCCTAGTTAAATACAATTATGATATATATAATAAGTAAATGCTATTGAATATCTATGTGTTAAAAAGTGGTGCCACTTCATAAAAGGAGCCACAACTCTGGTCAAGATCTAGATAAACTACAAGAACCTAGAATATTTCATATACACTAAGAAGTTAAACCAACAGCAAGCTTAGTAATCCTTATACCTAGTATAATTCACTTTCTTGTTACATTACTATCATGGAAAGTCTATGGAAAAGTCTGATACACTAT
>Ga0157358_1001354_pt1 | contig 10739 bp, 7 predicted proteins | sample AttcapACBM2_FD_111484 | JGI IMG/M metagenome (GOLD analysis project Ga0157358, IMG submission 111484) | Fungus gardens microbial communities from leaf cutter ant in Botucatu, State of São Paulo, Brazil - Atta capiguara ACBM2 | ecosystem: Host-associated > Fungi > Mycelium > Unclassified ...
CCGGTGATAGCGACCGCCACTCTGGTCCTGAACCACGTACCAGACCTGGTTGCGATACACATGACGCTCGATCCGCGCCTGGGCCGCCAGGCGCGGTCGTAGATCGGCAACGCTGTGCCAGGAGGAGCTGAACAGACTACGCGTCATGGTTCACCTATGGCATCCAGGTCCACAACCACAAGGTGAGCCAGTCGCTGAAGCCATGGGTCAGCGCCCACCACAGCGACCGGCTACCCACCTCGATCTTCCCGACACCTTCCATGCCGGGCCTCAGTCGCGGTGATGCCTCGGCCAGACTCGCCTCGACCCGGAAGAAATTCCGCCCATCCTGCGCGGTCGCTACCGGCGTGACCTTCGCCACCTGGAACGGCATGGGTTCGCCAGCGATGCCGGTCATCACCAGTCGACCGGACTGCCCCACCTGAACATGGCGGATTTCGCGCTCGTCCACCTGGAGGATGACCCGGTAACTGTGCAGCGGGGCGATCTCGAACAGCGTCTTGCCCGCCTCCACCGGCGCGCCGATCTGCTGGCTCAGGTCACCAGACACCACGATGCCGTCGAAGGCCGCAGTCAGGCGCGCGCGGGCGATCTTCTCCGTGATCAGCCTGAGCTGGGCCGATGCCTGGCGTAGCTGCGCCCCCACTACCTCCATGGCCGTCAGGTCATGCTTGGCAGTGGCCTCGCGGAGGCGGTTCTCGTACTGATCGCGCTCGCTCGACCAACGTGCCTCCTCGATGCGCAGGTCGCGCTCGTCCAGCAGCGCGAGGAGTTGATCGCTCTTCACGGTATCGCCGGCGCGCACATAGGCCCCCTTGATGAAGCCATCGAACGGCGCCGCCACTACCCGTTGCACTTCGCCTTCCACCACGGTCTTGGCCGACACCCGATAGTCGATGGGGACCAGCACCAGCAGCGCCATCACGCACAGCACAGCGGCGGTAGCCACCTTCCAGGTCAGGTGGCGCGGCCCGAGCAGCTTCTCGAAAACGCTACGCACATCATCATTCAGCCGGCGCAGCACACCCCGCTCGGCCGAGCGCCGCTGCTCGATGATGGGCGCCGCCAGAGCGCCGAACGCATCCAGCCAGATCCGGTCCTGCTCGGTGAAGGCTTTGCTCTCCCGCTCCAGGGTGATGACGCCCAAGCAGTGGGCACCTACTACCAACGGATAGGACAAGACCGCTTCGGCCCCCGCCATCGCGCGGAGCTGATCATGTAGCGGCGTCTGGCCCTCCATCCCCTTCTCCGGCGCTGGCGACTGCAGGATGCAGTGGGCGTCGTAGGCTTCGTCCATGGCCTTCTGATAGCTCTTGACCAGGGACGTATGCTTGTCGAAAGAGGCGGCATCCGACAGGGCAACGAGGCGAACCGTCGCCTGGTCCGCCAGGCCGATGGCCACGCGGGCGCAGTCCAGATTCAGGCGCAAGGCGTTGGCGAGTTCGAACATCGCCTGCTGGAGCTTCTGGCCATGACGCAGGGAGGCCGCCACTACCTCCAGCACGGAACCCAAGCGATCACGAGCCTGGGTGGCTTCGACTCGCTCACGACCGGCCAGCATGTCCACCAACCAGGCCGCGCCCCAGTGAATCTCGCGTAGCACGTCGGGTGCCTCGCGTTGCGAAAGCTCTGACTCCAGCGCCACCACCCCGACGACACGCTCATCGATCCGTAACGGATAACCGAGATGCACGGTGCCATCCGGTCCGGCTTTCACCACGCTTTGCTGCAGTTGCAAGGTCGATTCGACCACCGCGCCCAAGCGGCTCAACTCGGGACCGGCCTTCGGCCAAACCGCCACGGGGCCATAGTTGCGGTCCGCCGGATTCTCGAGCAGGACGGCGCCCGCCCGGATGGCGGGCAAACGACCGCAGACCAGTGCCAGCCAGGCACGGCATCTGGCCTCGCCGGTGCGCGAAGAGGCAAAGGCATCCCAATCGGCAGCGGTATCCCGGGTCGAGGTGTCCGGTTCGATGGAGGTGGAATCGATGACCGTACTCATCATCGCCCCCCTGTTCCGGCGAGGTGAATCCGAGCACCGGGATCGGCCGCCTCGCGCAACGGCTGCAGCAGCCTGTCGATCCTGGTGACGTCGGTCAGCAACAAGGTACCCGCCGCCGCCTTGAGACGGATGACCGAGACGATCTGGTCGTAGCGCCCCTTGGAGAAATCGCGCTGGCCGGCACGCAGTTGCTGCTCGGCCTGCAGGATCTCCAGACGGGTCAGCAAGCCCCGCTCACTTCCCCGGCCGGTACGGGCCAATTCCGCGCGGGCCGCGCGAATGCTCTGGGCACCCGCCGTCGCACGAGCCACCGCCCCTCGCCAGGTGAACCAGGCGCGCTTGGCCGCCAGTATGGCGGAGCGTCGGGCTGCTTCGAGCTCCTGGCTGGCTCGATCTTCCTGGGCCAAGGCCTCAGCCACCTTGGCCGATTGAGCGCCACCTGAAAAAAGCGGCACGTTCAGTTGCACCCCGATACTGCCCTGGTTGATGTCATAGCCGGCCTGCCCAGGAAAGCCACCCACCGCCTGGCTGTTCTTGCCATAGCTGGCCACCAGGTCCAGGGTGGGGGAATGCCCGGCACGCTGCTTGAGCACCTCGGCCCCGGCGGCCTCGTAGGCCCGCTGCGCGGCCAACACGGTCGGATTACCCGCTTGTACCTCGCGCAACCAGGCATCCAGCGTCTGCGTCGCCGGGTCGAGCAGCTCCACGGAGCCGATCAGGTGCGGCAAGTCGAGTTCCCGTAGCGGCCCGACCCACTGCTCCAGGGCGGCGCGCTTGAGTTCGATCTCCGCCTCGGCGACGACCACGTCCGCCCGCGCCTGCTCGAGCTTGGCCAACGCCTCCTCGGTCTGGGGATTGCTGCCACCGCCCAGCTCTTCGGCGCGCACCGACACCCGCCATTGCTGCTCGAGCGCGGCTACCTGCTGGTCGGCGAAGGCTTTCGCATCCCGGGCGGCCAGCAGATCGAACAAGGCCTCCACCAGCCGCGCCGCCAACTCCTGTTCCGCGGCGGTCAACTGATATTCGGCCTGGGCCACCATGAGCTTGGCCTGCTCCAGCCCCACCAGATCGGCGGGGCGCCAGAGCGGCTGTGTCAGGCTCAGCTGCGTCGAGTGGTTGTTGTATTCGTCACTGGCCCTGGGCGTCGTATCGTCGCGAGTCTGGTAGTTGCGTGAATTGGCATGGGTGCCGGCGCTCATACTGAGCTGGGGCAACAGTGCGCCGAAGGCCTGCTTCTCACGGGCCTGCGCGGCCGAAACCGCAGCCTTGGTCCCCAGGAACGTCGGCTCGCTGCTACGGGCCCGCTCCAGCAAATCCCTCAAGGAAAGGGACTGCGCCTGGGCATTCACGGCGCCCAGCAGCACGATGAGCCACGACCACCGCACCTTTCGCTGCCAGCCCCCCCTCCCACTGGACGTGCCTATCCGCGACTGGCTAACGGGCGAATCCGCTAGCGGGGAAGTGACTACCCGTTGCTCGCACTCGGGCAGGCTACCTTCCGTTGTCTCATGGCCTTGGTCAGTCGCACTGCGAACCCAGAAGCCATGCTTCCCGCCCACGTAGTAGGTATGGAAGTCTTCAACCTCTAGGTTGAAAACAGGCACTCGTAGGTAGGGATCGTCACTTGCTAGCACCTCGGTGGGAAGATAGAGGAATTTCTCCTCCACTGTCTCATCGACAGCAGCGTAAGTGGCGTAATCGAATACCGAGCCATGCCCATCCGGGCCCAGCGTACTCGAAACCCAGCCAATGCCCTCTTGCCCCGTACGGTATATCCGACTTATGGCCCCTACAAAGGCACGACAGCCATCACCCTGGCGTAACCACTGCATAGGTTTGAGTTCATCAGCTCGTGTCCAGCCAATACCCTCCACCCAGAAGGGGTGGTTTCCTGTCGCCACAACGAAATAGGAGGGATCGGGGAAAACCCAGCCTTCTGGATGAATGCCTATATTGAAAATAGGCTGAGGATCATGCGCGAAGGTTCTGACCACACGTTTGTATTCCGGCTCGCCGGAACCGTCTTCAGGGCTGGAAAGTACCCAGTCCCCTACCTGAATTTCCTCAATCGGCTTCTTACCGTCCTTCGTATCAACGCGCGTGCCTTTGATGAAGCACCTGCTGAACTGCGACGGGTAACGAATATCCTCATCGACCTTGGATAGCTTGGCGGCAATGGCCTCGAACAGTGCTTTGCTCGATAGCTTCAAGTCGTCGATCGCATCCTGAACCCTTTTCTGCAGCGGTTCGAGCCAGGACCGGCTGGCGAACCCAAGGCAGATGGCAGGGCCCCGACGCAAACGCGGATGATGCGGTCTCCAGCCTTCCCATGCTCGATCGACCACTAGCTTTTTCAGTGATGAATACACACCGATCTCCATTCGGTATAGATACAGCGCCAAGGCGTAGGCCTTGCCCTGCTGATCACGTGACGCAACGGTTCGAAGCTACTGCGGGATGACGAGGATTTCAGCCGCTAGGCGCTGTAGGGGCTGAAATCGGGGCTGTGCGGTCTTTTGCGGTCCGCGCTATTACCCCAGCCAGGTTCATACCAATTCTCTACGGTTGGTAGAATCCGCGCAGCCAAGAGCGCCCTTCTACGCTAGAGCCAAAATAGTCAGTCTTACGAACCTAGCCCTACTTGATCAAAAAATCAGCTATAACGCCTCTGACTCAAAGATATAGATCTTGACTCAAAGTCACTTACCCCTACCTTTCTATAATTAATTTTCATGGCAGCCAGCAGCGTGCACCCATACACCCAAGGTATCAATAAAATAATTATGGCAACCCTCAACTTCTATATTGTAGACCTTGGTGCGATACCAAGTTTCTCTAGCCTGACCTACTGGGCAATCATCAACATGGGACTGATCTGGATTTTCAAAAAAATACTTCCAGTATTCGTCTCGCAGGATAACATTACCCATCACATGAACAGATGGTGTGACGCCCTGGCTCTGCAAATCGACCAACAATCCACGATTTCCGCTACCCAATGCGTCTACCCAAAGCCTGTCCTGTACACCTGATCGGTAGGTGGGGGCTGAAGTTACAACCTCAATAATCCTACCGTCGTGAAGCATAAGCCTCATACCGTCGATGAGTTGATCGGCTCTGACCCACTCATGCTTTGGCCATGGCTCTCCCAGATGCGCAAGATGCTCGGGGAGTTCCAACCACTTGAATTGCTCTTCATCGCAATCCACAACCCAAAATGGGTGGTTGGGCGTGGTAATCACAAAGCTGTTACCGTGTGCAGCCAAGAACTGTTCCGGAGTAATCCGGCGTTCTGCGAGTTCTTCGCGCAGACTGACATCTTCCCAAGACACGAACCAAGTCTCGCAGTCATCTCGCTCAATAGTACGCACGACACGCTTGTAGGCGACTTCCCCCTCGCCACTCTCCGGCTTGGACAAGACATAATCACCTACCTCGATCTGCTCGATAGGTCTGAGCCCCTCTTTGGTATGAACCAAGGTACCGGCGACGAAGCACGCTCTCTTCTTCTCGGTATTACGCGGAGCTTCTTCCTTGCTTTTCTGCTGCAAAGCGGCATCGACTTGAGGAGCAACAGCTTTGCTATTGGCAAGCCGCGCTTCATCGCAATTCATGTTGTGAACCCAGAATCCCTTGGCACCGACATAATAGGTATGGAAATCCTCAACTTCCAAATTGTATACAGCCACATGCAGGTAGGGATCTCCACTTTCGATCACCTCGGGAGCCAAATACACTGACTTTTCCGTGTTTATCGGAGTGTAGTTAGCGTAGTCAAAAAGCGTGCCGCGCCCCTGTAGGCTAACCTGTCCCGTGATCCAGCCAATACCATCCCTATCCGTTCGGTATACCGGCTTCACACCACCTACGAAAGCCCGACCGCCGTCGCTTAGGCGCAGCCACTGTTGACGCTGGAGCGCATCGGCTCGTGTCCAGCCAACACCCTCTACCCAGAACGGATGGTTTCCGGTTGCCGCGATGAAATAGAAGCGATCTGAAGGTTTCCATCCCTCAGGATGAATGCTGATATTGAAAACAGGTTGAGGATCATGCTCGAAAGTCCTAACAACCCGCTTGTACTCAGGGCTGCCACTACCATCCTCGGGACTAGAGAGCACCCAGTCGCCGACCTTGATCTCCTCGATCGGCTTGAGCCCCTCTTTCGTATGGACGCGTGTCCCCTTGATGAAGCAACCACCCGCCTGCGCCGGGTAACGAATATCCTCGTCGACCTTGGACAGCTTGGCGGCAATGGCCTCGAACAAGGCCTTGCCCGATAGCGCGCCCTGAACCATTTTCCGTAGCGGTTCGAGCCGGAACCGGCTGATGAACCCAAGGAGGATGGTAGCGCCGCGACGCAAAAGCAGATGGCGCGGCCTCCAGCCTTTCCATGCTCGATCGACCACTCGCTTTTTCAGTGATGAATACACACCGATCTCCATTCGGTATAGATGCAGCGCCAAGGCGTAGGCCTTGCCCTCTTGATCACGTGACGCAACGGTTCGAAGCTACTGCGGGATGCAGAGGATTTCAGCCGCTAGGCGCCGTAGGGGCTGAAATCGGGGCTGTGCGGTCTTTTGCGGTCCGCGCTATTACCCCAGCCAGGTTCATACCAATTCTCTACGATTGGTAGAATCCGCTCAGTCAAGAGCGCTCTTCTACGCTAGAGCCAAAATAGTCAGTCTTACGAACCTATCCCCACTTGATCAAAAATCAGCTTAACGCCTCTACCTCAAAGATATAGATCTTGACTCAAACTTGCTCGACCTACCTTCATACAGTTGATTGTCATGGCAGCAAGCAGCGTGCACCCACACACCCAAGGTATCCACGAAATAAGTATGGTAGCTTTCGACTTCCACATTATAAACCGTCGTGCGGTACCAGGAGTTTCTGTCTGTTCCTGGCGGGTCGCCTTCATAGCAGGCATTATTAGGATTCAGGTTCACGTGCGTCCAAAACTCATCCTTCATAGCACGATCCCCCTCTATCGGAACCTCGGGCAGAACGCGATTGTTCTCAAGACCAATAAAAATTCCGGTAGTCCCAGGCTCCAAGGCCCCATAGGGATTCCATATTTGATTCGTTTTGTCTGTTTGATAAGCTGGAATAGACTGCGATATCTTTACAATACAGCCATCATGCAGCATCAGTTTCATACCTGGCGCCAGCAAATCTGCTCGGACCCACTCCCTGCAAGGCCAAGGCCGGTCAGCGTAAGCATCCTGGATACGACTGCTGGCATAGAACAATACGTCCTTGTCGGACTCCACTATCCAGAATGGGTGGTCAGGTGTGGTAATCACAAAGCTATTGCCGTGGGCGTCCAGATACTGTTGCTGGGTGATTTGCTTGGCCGCGGCCTCTTCGTGCAAGTTCGCGTCGTACCAAGAAACAAACCACGTCTCGCAATTCTCTCGTTTCACTGTACGCGCGACACGTTTGTAGGCGACTTCTCCCTCGCCACTCTCCGGCTTGGACAAGACATAATCACCTACTTTGATCTGCTCGATAGGCCTCAACCCCTGCCTGGTGTGGACCAGCGTGCCCGCAACGAAACCTGTTTGCATCGCCTCTCCGTGAAGAAAAAATCTCCGAGCTCTTGTTGCCCAGGCTAAATGCCACGCCTGGGCGCCTCATGTCTTTGTAGTTCGCATTACGGCTCTTGAGGCGCCCTTACCCCTCACACTGTAAAGCTCTACTGCTCTTTAGAGGCTCACATCATAATAATTGGTATTGTATACCCACACTCCTAAGGTATCCACAAAATAGGTATGGTAGTCCTCGACCTCCATATTATAAACCGTAGAACGATACCAGGAGCTCTTAACTGTTCCTGGCGGGTCGCCTTCATAGCAGGCTTCATTAGGATTCAGATTAACGTATTTCCAAAATTCATCCCCCATAACTCTACGTCCCGCCAGCGGAACCTCTGGCAGAACACGACCATCAAGATTAATAAGTATCCCGGTAGTCCCACCTTCTAGTTCTCCATAGGGAGTCCATACTTGGTTTTCTTTATCTGATCGATAAGCATGAATAGACGCACACACCTCTACAATACGACCATCATGCAGCATCAGTTTCATACCTGGCGACAGCAAGTCTGCTCGGACCCACTCCCTGTGAGGCCAAGGCCGATCCTCGTAAGCATCAAGTATGCGGCTGCTGGCATGAAACAACTTGTCCTCATCGGACTCCACTACCCAGAATGGGTGGTCAGGGGTAGTAATCACAAAGCTGTTGCCGTGGGCGTCCAGATACTGTTGCTGGGTGATTCGCTTGGCCGCGGCCTCTTCGTGCAGGTTCTCGTCGTACCAAGAAACAAACCACGTCTCGCAATTCTCCCGTTTCACTGTACGCACGACACGTTTGTAGGCGACCTCTCCCTCGCCACTCTCCGGCTTGGACAAGACATAGTCGCCTACTGCGATCTGCTCAATGGGTCTGAGCCCATCCTTGGTGTGGACCAGCGTGCCCGCAACGAAACCTGTTTGCATCGCCTCTCCATGAAGAAAAAATCTCCGAGCTCTTTTTGCCCAGGCTAAATGCCACGCCTTGGCGTCTCATGTCTTTGTAGTTCGCATTACGGCTATTGAAGCGCCCCTACCTCTCACGCTGTTAAGCTCTACTGCCCTTTAGAGGCTCACACCATAATAATTGGTATTGTGCACCCACACGCCTAAGGTATCCACAAAATAAGTATGGTAGCCCTCGACTTCCATATTATAAACTGTAGTGTGGCACCAAGAGCTTCTCACTGTTCCTGGCGGATCGCCGTCGTAGCACGCCTTATTAGGGTTCAGGTTCTTGCTATCCCCAAATTTTGCCCCCATAACTCGATATCCCTCAAGCGGAACCTCGGGCAAAACGCGATCATCCTCAAGACCGACAATTATCCCGGTCGTTTCAGGCTCTAGATCTCCATAGGGAATCCATACTTTATTCATCTTATCTGTTTTATAAGCAGGAGTAGACTTCGATATTTCTGCAACACGGCCATCATGTAGCATTAACTTCATGCCTGGTGCCAGCAAATCTGCTCGGACCCACTCCCTGCAAGGCCAAGGCCGATCCTCGTAAGCATCAAGTATGCGGCTGCTGGCATGAAACAGCTCGTTCTCATCGGACTCCACCACCCAGAATGGGTGGTCAGGGGTGGTAATTACAAAGCTGTTGCCGTGGGCATCCAGATACTGTTGCTGCGTAATACGCATGGCCGCGGCCTCTTCGTGTAGGTTCTCGTCAAACCAAGAAACAAACCATGTTTCGCAGTTCTCTCGTTTCACTGTACGCACGACGCGTTTGTAGGCGACCTCTCCCTCGCCACTCTCCGGCTTGGACAAAACATAGTCGCCTACCTCGATCTGTTCGATAGGCCTGAGCCCCTCTTTGGTATGAACCAAGGTACCGGCTACGAAGCACGCTCTTTTCTTCTCGGTATTACGCTGAGCTTCTTCCTTACTTTTCTGCCACGAGATGTCACCAACATCTTGTTCACCCAAATTACTTTTTAGTTGGGCAGGCGCATTACCGGGGTGACAAGAGCCAAGTGATGCAAGGGCAGGAACATCTTCAGGACTATTCCACATCATTTTAGCCCTCTTGTAGCTCACTGTTCATATCACGCGCCATATGCCGAAACATAACCGCATGTCGATCACCCTGGCAATCCATCCTATTGGAACGATGTCGGCAACCATGGCAACAGAATCCACTAAAAGACACCGCATCGCTTGTACAATGACGTAAAAAAGTCAGCGCTCGGCACTACTATCCGTCAACCTCCACACACTGATTGTGTCTCAAGTCATCGGATCAGATGGCCAACCGACTCTTTGAGTGTGGTCAGCAGGCATCACGAACCCAGACACCGAGCTCACCCACGTAATAACTCTGGTAAAACTCCACTTCGAAATTATATACAGAGCACTTGTACGCCCACTCATCTTCCATTTCTGGTGTCTCATGACGAATACCAAACGTGGTATCCCGATCAAACTCCGACAGACACTTTCCTTCAAAATCTTCGCTAATAAGACCATCTCTCATATCGATTAAACGACCAAACTCCGCATCACGATCAGCTGCGATCCAGCCGATTCCAATGGCAGAAGTACGCCAAATTGGATCGACAAGGGAAATACGCGCCTTATTTCCATTTGAAAGAAGAACTATATCTTTATCCGTTAACCATTCCGCTCGACACCAGCCTGTTTTCTTAGGAAGGGCATCCCATTCGTCTTCGTCGTACCAATCCTCCTTGTATTGGCTTACGACATAGACTGGATGGCTACCAGTCACGACATAGAATTCATTAACGAACTCACCATTTTTCTTTACATAACATGCTATTCGCCATACTGCCTTGTCTTCATGCTGAATAGTCCTCGTGACCCGCTTATAAGCCAGCTCTCCCGTTTCCTTCGGCTGCGACAGCACCCAATCGCCGACCTGGATTTCTTCAATCGGCTTGAGCCCTTCCTTGGTATGAACGCGTGTCCCTTTGATGAAGCAGCCACCCGCCTGAACTGGGTGGCTGATGTCCTCATCGACCTGGGACAACCTGGTGGCAAGGGCGCCATATGGCGCCTTTACCGATGCGAACAGTCGATGTGCCATGCCTCAGCGTCCCTGGCGCCCGGTGGGGAACACCAAGCCGGTGATATCGCCCAGGTTGCCGTTATCATCCTGTTGACGCTGACCAAGCGGCGGCAGCCAGGTGGCTGCCAGGTCG
>Ga0157358_1001355_pt1 | contig 10735 bp, 10 predicted proteins | sample AttcapACBM2_FD_111484 | JGI IMG/M metagenome (GOLD analysis project Ga0157358, IMG submission 111484) | Fungus gardens microbial communities from leaf cutter ant in Botucatu, State of São Paulo, Brazil - Atta capiguara ACBM2 | ecosystem: Host-associated > Fungi > Mycelium > Unclassified ...
CTAACCTTTTTTATGCAGTTACCCAACACAAAGGACTACTAAGGAATTGAACCTATAACCTCAAGTAGGTTTGAGGTAGGCATAATACATATGGATAGGGGTCTCTTCCACTATGCCATCTCTCCCCCTAGCTACAATATATTGATGGGCAAATAATATGTAAATTGAAAAATAAATAAAAAATGAAAAATAAACAACTACTAAATATGACAGAATTGCTACATTACTATACTCTACTATTAGAGAGCTCCTATCATTTTCTACCATACCACTCTTTATTGAAACAGTTATGCCAATAAGAATATTTGTTGCTATCTGCTTGGTGGTTCCCTTTACAGTTGACACACTTGAAGGAATGAGAGAAAGGCTTCCTATCTTTTGTAGCAAGTCTTGGAGAAGTTGATTTATAATTTGCTTTACAGCACCATGATTTATTCCTATAATGCTTGGTTTTGTATAGACCATAGCATAAAACACATCTAGTCACATGCAATCAACACCCAAAGATTGAATGGTTCCATTTCCAACAGTTCTTACACTATAGAACACCTGAGCTGACTCTAGTACCATAGATAGTGGTAATAAAACTACCAATATTAAACCATTGATTGATGATGCTCTTTAATTTTGAGCTCCCTTGAGAATCCCAAATGTCAACCTAAATAACAGCTAAATCAGAATTGGGAGAAGTCTTGATGACTCATGGTTTCAAAGAAAATTCAATATCTTTGAAGATATAAGACTTCTTGAGAACTTCTTTAACTATTTAAGAAGTAATCAGTTCATTTGTATTTTTTGCAAAATAAGACAGTCTTAAAATCTTGAGGTAAGATTTTGATTGAGGTAGGTGAGGACTTTCGACAAAATTCTCATTAATATTTTTGCTATTCTTTATAGCTTTCGCAATATTCCTCATATCTTGTTCAGAAATGATAAATCTTATGGTGACAATGATGCCAACTTTGTCTATGTGAATAAAGTCAGCTGAATTATTTGAGTTAGCATTTTTTAAATGCCTATTAATGTCATTAATATGGAAGCTTACATTGCTTTCAATGATGTTAGAGTTGTTTAAATTCATTAGGATGATGACCTGCTTTCTTGAAGGTTCCTTGGTGGTTATTTTGATTTTTGGTTTGACTATACTCAATTTATTGAAAATGTTACTAACTTCAACAATTTTCTTGGGAGATAAAGTTAGAAAACTATCCTTGATGTGGATGATATCTTCAATATTGATTTTGAAAGCCTGAGCATATGACTTCCTAGTAGTGGTTGTAGTCAAATTATTTTCTTTTGACTTCAATGAGTTTTGAGGCAAGCTTATATTGAGCTTTGGCATCACTTTGGGAGTTTTGGCAAAGCATTCTGATATACTTTGTTAAATCAATTTTTCATTATTATCAGCACTGAGCCTATCCCAGCCCAACTCATAAATAGTATTAATTAGGCACCATGTTGCAAAGCTGACTTTTGCTAGATCATGGAAGTCCTTTATTAGTTTATTACCTAAGGGGTATTGTTTGATGAATGTTCCTATATGCATAAGTGAGCATGTGATGTTTTGAGCATCATAGCTCTGGAATTTGTTGATACCAAGTAAAGAAGTTAGAGTAAATACATTATTCCAAAGATCTAGGTCAGCTGGCTAGTTGTTATCATAAGAAAGTGCTGAAGTTTCCAAAGTAGGTTCAGTGTTAGAAATAGGACCATTGCCTTAAGGCACAGACACATTTGAAGCAGCAGGTTTATTAGCTGCTGACATGTTGTTTTCTGCAGTTTGAATATGAGAACTATATGAGAAAGTTATATTGACCACATTAATTCCTGCTGAATGAAAAAGAGGTTAAAGAAGGGGCATATTGTTGACAGTTCCAGAAGAAGACTTTGAAGTCCTTAATATTTTTATTGTTGATTGAGAATCTACAGCTATGGATAATTTCTCAGCTATAGAATTTGCACATCATATACCAGTAGTTGGATTATTAGAAGTGTCTGGGATATCATCATACCAGAAATCCTTTTGAGGAGGGATATCTTGAGAAGAAGAAGAGAAATAAGAGATAAAGGGCCTCTTCTTCTTGAAGCTAGAAGATTTAGATTTCATAGTATTGTTGACTAGAGGTAAAAAATACAATATATTCACTATTATTTCTATAAGTACTAACCACACAAGATGGTTGTAGAAGGAAATACCGTTATGTCCATCTCTATCCTTATCCTCTTATTTAAGTATAGTATTAATATAATATATTCTTTAAAAAAAATTTCTTAAAAGCTTTAAATGTTTTTTATATCTTATTCCCTATCCTGATTTCTTATTACTAATATTAGAAATTGTCAAAGTAAACTCAGTCTAGTTCTCTATTTTTATTATCTTTTTCTCTATTTTTATTTTATTTTTATCTTTCAGTCCACTCTATCATCATTAGTTTGGCCCTAAAAAGTATTATTAGAGTATTATCATAGGTTACAAGATACAGTACATAATTATATATCTATATTGTAGCCAAACAAATATTAGCAAAGAAGGTAAAAGTAAAACAAAGATGTTAGAACAGGAAATAAGAAAGTAGTTGTCTCATAAATGCATATGCTTTAGGATGGGCTAGTTAAAATAGCACATAGACTGCTCTCTCTCATATAGAAGATAGAGTATCTTATTATTGAAATTTATACAAGTAGACTTAGTTTTTCTTTTTTTATTTTATTTTTTATTTTATTTTATTTTTACTTGTATTTCAGACTTATGGGAAGGATCATAGGTGTGATGTCATATGTTACAGTTACATAGGCATGTAATTTGATAGAACATCATGAAAACTACTAGAAGAACTTATTCATTACTTTAGGATAGGTTAATGGTGTACAAACCAACTTCTAGAGGTATATAAAGTAAGCTACTCTATAGTATGAGCTCTATCAAGTCCTTTTTTGTTACTTAACATACAAGCCTCTCTTTGTCTTAGCACCTGGACCTTGAGTTATAATATCAGAACTTAATAAACATTTCTAAAACTGTTCAATACAGAATTCTCTCATCTTTCTTATTCTTTCATTATTCTTGACTGAGGAATAGCTCAGCCCTTTAGTAGAAAAGAACACATAGCTAGGCTCTAAACTTAAGAAAATTCTAGTCAGCAGTAAAGAATTAACTATGAATGAATGTCTATACCTGGAACAGTCCTGTTAGAGTAATTAAAAAAAATCTGTCAAGTTATAGAGTTTGTTCTAGGAGAAATCTAAGTTTATTCCTTACACAGTATACCTAGTAAGAACTAACCTTCCCTCCTAAAGGTGACAGCTCTGCTAAGTATATTCCAATCTAGCAGAACAATGCTGACCAAGCTAGAAATGATAGTATTTAGGTGGTCAAGCACTTTGATGGAAACATTCAGAATAATGTGTGGAAATAGCAAGTACTTATCTGATAATAATGAGAAGTATAGAACAATGCTTATAAGAGTGCTGACATTGGTTAGAGTTAGGCTGGGATAACACTTGGGTAAGTACAACAAACACTACCATCTTGGAGTTAGATATTGGGTCTTGTAAACTCTGATGTTGAAGATTTGGAGTTTGGAATTTATTGTGCCCTTATAAGCCCTAGATAACCTTCTTCACAGGTGGTATTGTATAGAATACTTTTATTTCTTTTAGTAGAAGACTTGTGCTGCAGTTCCCTTGTAAATTGTTCATACAGGGTAATGATACTCATTCAAATAGAAAGATGTCTAGCTTAGAGATTCTCTGCTTATAGATACTAGCCAGTGTTTGACTATTCAGTAGGGCAGTAAGACATTAGAAGTGGCTGTCAGGAAGAATAAATTGCCTGAGTCCACCTAGTTTAGTATAGGGAGGAATAGCTAGAAATTAGTTAAGTATTAAAGAAAGAATAATAGTTGTACAAAAAATGGAGATAGATATGAGCACAAGAATGGCAGAAATGATAGAGATGATTGAAAGGAATAATGAAATAATATAGTTGTTATAGCAGATAAAAATAAATTAGGAGATAATAAGTAATATGAGAGAAAAAATGGAATGGAGAGAGGAAAAAGTGAGAAAACAAAGGAGAAGTAAGTGAGAGGAGGAGTATGAGAGAAAATTAAAAGCAAGGAAAGATAGTAAAAGAAGAAAAATGAGAGAAGATAAAGATGAAAGGAGAAGAAAAGAAGAGTAGAAGATAGTAGAATAAATGAAGATAGAGAAAGAAAGAAGAATAAAAGTAGAGAGAGTGCAGAGATACTGGAAATAAAAAGAGTGAAGGAGAAGAAAAAATCAGAAAAGAACAATATAGAAGAGGAGATGTTTCATATGTAGAGACTTTGGGCACATAACCCACAATTGTAGGAATAGGGATAGGATATGAAAGAAGAGTTCAACATACCAACCCTCAAATAGATTTGAAGCATTGGAAAGTAGAGTGATGAATAGGAGAGTACCTAATATAAAAGAACAGGAGAAAAATAGGAGGACAATTTTGAGAGAAGAAAGGAAAAAGAAAGGAAGGCAAGGGAAGAAGCAAGGAAGGAAGAAACCAATAGATGTGAGAAAGGTATAAAAAGAAGAACTATTAAAGGAGGTAATAGCAAAGATTGGGTTAGAAAAGATAGACATACAAAATAGATGTTAGTAGAAGCACTGTTGGATAGTAGGGTAACAGGCCTTGTAATAAACTCAAAGTTTGCAAGAAAACATGGGTTTAAGCTGAAGAAGATAGAAAGACCTATTTATGTGAGAAATGTAGACAGTATCTTTAACAAGGAAAGTCCTATAGAACATACAGTAGAAGTAAAGATATTTTTTAAGGAACATAAAAAGCAGACAGAAATTAATGTCATAGGAGGACAGAAGTGGAGTGTGATTTTGAGAATGTTATGGCTTGCTCATCACAATACAGGAATCAACTAGAAAACAGGTAAGGTTAAAATGACAAGATGCCCAGAAGAGTGTGAAAAGTAGTGGAGACTAAAGCAGGGAAAGTTAGAATGGCAAAAGGCAAAAGAGGAGGAACAGAGAGAAGAAGCAGGAAAGAAGCAGAAGGAGGCTGAGAAAAGAAAGAAGACAAAGGGAAACAAGAGGAAGAAAGAGAGAACAATAGAGCTAAAGAGAATGGCAGAAAAGTGAGAGATATGGAATAAGGAAGAGAAAGCAGTAAAGTTAGAGAAAGAAGCAAAAAGACAGGTCCAAGAATGATTTCATAAATGAATTAAGATCTTTGGAAAAAAGGTAAGTAAAAGGATGGAAATGAGGAAGATGTAGGACCATGCAATCAATTTGAAAGAAGGATTTGTGATAAGGAAAGGGAAAGTATATCCCTTGTCCAGAGAAGAGGGAGAAGTGTCAAAGTTGAAAGCAGTAGACTTTATTTATTTTATTTTCTTTCTTCATTTCAGTTTATTTTCGATTTATTTTTCATCTTTCTATTTTTAGAACTTAGGGTTAGAGTTAGAAGTGATAAGATCATGCTGTCACATAGCAGGTCACATCAGATGACATGGTCACAAGTCACAAGATGCATAGAAGGAGGTAGAAGGTTCTAGAAGAATGATGATATACAATGTATACAACATATGTTGGCCTTATGGCATACACATGGTTGTTTAGGGTAGGCTATAAGTAGCTTGTACAGACCATTAGGTATTAGTATATAAGGTAGACAATCTTGTATAGAGTTTTCTATTGAGTTCTCTTATGTAAATCCTATACAAGGTTCTTTCTCTTGACCAACTCTAAGATCTTGAGTTTGTGACAAGAAGAGGTAAGAGAGTTTATTCAGGAGCAGACAATAAAGGGGTACATTTGACTATCAAAGTCCCTATAGACTGCACAAGTATTCTTTGTAGAAAAGAAAAATAGAAAGAAGAGGATGGTACAAGATTATCAATATCTTAATAAGTGGGCTATCAAGAATAACTACCCATTTCCACTCATTTCAGACATTGTTGAAGATATTGGAACCAAGAAAGTGTTTAAAAATTTGGACCTAAGGTAGGAATACAATAATGTAAGGATTAAGGAAGGAGATAAGTAAAAAGCTATGTTTATTAAATAAGTTCCTAAGGGATTTAATCAATACTAGAGAAGTGGCCAGCTTTATTGATAATGTGATAGTAGGAATGGAGGAAGAAGATGGACATGATGAGGTGGTAGAAGAAGTGATTAAAAGAATCGAAGAAAATAATTTGTATATGAAGCCAAAAAAATGTAAATGGAAGGTGAGGGAAGTGAGATTTTTAGAAGTGGTAATAAGACTAGAGTGTATAAAGATGGAGAAGGTAAAGATAAAGGCAGTACTAGACTGGCCAGTCCCTAAAATAATTAAGATGTACAAAAGTTTACAGGGCTTACCAGCTACTATAGTCAGTTTATAGAAAAATTTGCAAAGATAGAAAAACCTCTGTATGAGCTGTTAAAAAAGGATCAGAAGTGGGAATAGGGAATAAGACAAGAGAAGGTGTTTAAAGGCCTTAAGAAAAGGTTCATTACAGAACCAATCTTAGTGGCACTAGACCTCAATAGAAGAATGAGAATAGAAGTAAATACATCAGATTATGTAACAGAAGGAGTGTTGTCTGTGGAAGATGTAGAGGAGATATGGAGGCCAGTAGTCTATCTTTCCAAGTCATTGACAGAAACTGAGCACAACTATGAAATCTATAATAAAGAGATGCTAGCAGTTATTAGAAGTTTGGAAGCTTAGAAACACTTGTTAGAAGGTACTAAGTCCCATTTTGAGATCTGAACTGACCATGAAAACTTAGAGTACTTTATGAAGGTACAAAAGCTAAACCAAAGATAGGCAAGATGGACCTTGTATTTATTATGGTTTAACTCCTAAAATATGTTCTGGGCACTAAGATGAGAAAGACAGACGAATTAAGTAGGAGACTAGACTGGAAAAATATAAACCTATATAACAGTGGACTTCATTACAAATTTACCACTAGTAGTAGAAAAGAATGCTATTCTAGTAGTATATAATAGATTGTCTAAAATGGCACACTTTGTGGTCATCACAGAGAAAACATTAGCAGAGGGGCTGGCACAACTATTCAGAGACAATGTGTGGAAGTTGTATGGTCTACTAGAAAATGTGATTTCAGACAAAGGACCTCAATTTGTAACAAATCTAATAAAGGAGCTAAATAAAATATTGGACATTGAGACTAAATTATCAATAGCCTTCTACTCTCAGACAGATGGGCAGATAGAGAGAATGAACCAGAATTTAGAATATTACTTCTGGTTTCTTGTAGATCACTAACAACAGGACTAGCCTGAATGGTTAGTAATGGCAGGATTTATAGTTAACAGTAAGATATATACTGAAACCAATTCCTTACTATCTATGGTGAATTATAGAAGAGAATTGAGAATAGGAGCAGATATCAGAAGGAAAGAGAAAGTAGAGAAAGTAATAAACTTTGTAAAAAGAATAAAGAAAATACATGAGAAAGCAGAGGTAGTATTGAGGAAGATATAAGAGAACATGAAGAGATAGACAGATAGGAAATAAAAGAAGGTCAAGATCTGGAGGCAAGAAGATAAAGTGTTGCTCAGTACTAAGAATCTAGTATTCAAGAAAAGGTCAACTAAGAAGCTGACAAAATAATATGTAGAATCTTATATAATAGAAATAGTAGTATCAGCAAATATAGTAAAATTAAAACTATTAACAAGTATAAGAATATATCTAGTAGTCAATGTTAGTAGAATAGTATAGTACAAAGAATCAGTCAAAGAACAATGGTTGAAAGAACCAATATCAGAAACCTTCCAAGATATTTTTTATTTTTAGTCTTTTATAATTTCTCTTTTTCTTTATAGTTTAGTTTTCTTACTTCTTTCTTTGGACTTAACTAAGTGTGATATTATGTTACATATGTCACAGTCATAGTTACATAGTCATGTAATTTGGTTGAATATTATAGAAACTACTAAAAAAAACTTAGCTATAACTTAAGAATATATTAAAGATATATAGACCAACTTTTAGAGATATCTAAAGTAGATATTATATGACTAGTCATCAAGCTGATAATGATTCACTTAAGTTCCTAAGTACTGGGATGTATAAAGAGAACTCAACAAGAGTTTTTATTAGATTATGCCTACTATTTATACTACTATATATAGTTTGTATATTATCTAACTCTAATCTGCTATCTAGAAGAATATTCTGTTAATATATAACTAGTTATGTGACTGTAACTTGTAATATCATACATCTATAACTATTATGTGAATCTCTTATGTAATTTATATATTAAAAATAGAATCTAAAAATAAAAGTTGTCCAAAAATAGAAACATTATCCTGTATAACTAAGTTTATAACAGTAGGCTATTCTATAGTAGGAGCTCTATTAAGTTTGTTTATATCATTGAATATATAAGCCTCTCTTTATCTTAATACTTAAACTCTAAGTCATAACATTTATGTTCAAAGTTGCTATTAGATAAGTTTCTATTATGGATGTAATGTAATCTAGAGTATTTAAAATAGTTATCACTCTTAAGAGACCTCATTCTGTTTTATTAGATTCTTCTAAAAATGAAGCTTATATTTAGCTTGATCTGGTAATATATACTTAGATTTTACTGTAGATTAAAGCTGTTAAATGTAGTTTACATATTAGAACAACCTTTAGCTTTAGTTTATATACTATGCCTCTACTAGTCACACTGGTTATATATTTTAAAGGTACTAGTTTTATAGTTAGAACTATGACTAAGAAAATAGTAGTATAGTATATAACTAGGAAGATGACAGTTTCTATAGATAGAATGACTAAGAGTTTAAATAATGGATTGCTAGAGGATAAAATGCAAGAAACTTACTTATATATAAGCAAGCATAAATACAAAAATATACTAGAATTCATTCAAGTCTTATCTAGAGTTAAGAAGCAGATGTCTTAAATATCTTGAAAGTCAGTCTATAACAAAAGCAAAAACTCCATATCTTTACTATAGTTGTTCTAACAGCAGAACAGAACTGTCAGGAGTACAGTATGAAGTACATATATAACACTAGCTCAATGTCAAAGCTAAGCTTGATATTGTGCACCTTTAGTGTAACTAGTTCAGTGGCTAGTCTGTTTCTAAGAAGAATCCTTTCTAAGAGACTTTGAAACAGTATTTGACCTAACAGTTTTAGATTGTCCACTTCAATATCTCAACCTCTCTTATAACTCAAGACTTATTATTAAGTCAAAAAAGAACCTTATATAGAGTTTACACAAGAGAACTTGATGGAGTTCTTAATACAAAGTATTTATTTATACTTGTGTATAACTACACTAACCTATCCTAAAGCCCATGTATTATACAGAAGATCTACATATAGTAGACATGCTGTATAATGTTATACTAGAGTCTTTCTTTCTATTTTATATGTTATACAATTATGTGACAGTGACAATAATATGTGACATTATGCTAAACTCTAATTCTAGATCCAAAAATAAGAAAATAAATTAAAAATAAGAAAGAACAATAAAATAAACAGAGTCTATTGTCTTTAATTCTGACATTATTCTCCCTTCAAGATTTCTCCTTCAAAGAAACTGAATTTGATTTTTGCCTGATTCTTTCTAACTTTCTTAAATATTCCTTCTCAAACTTCTCATCATCCCATCCATATAATATCTTTACTGTATATCTCTCTGGTGATTCTCCCCTTCTGAAAACTTTTTCCTCTGTTATATCTAAATTTTCTTACTCTCTTCTTACCTCTATGCTCATTCTCTCTTTAAACTTATCCACTGTTTTTTTTGTATTCTCTAAATCTTTCTCCCATTCACACATACCATTCTCTGCTATAAACCTCCTTCAATATACCAAGTACTTTACTATCTCCTATATTTTTGTTTTATTTAATCTTTTCTTCATCTGCCACTCTTTGACTCCTACTCTTTGACTCTCTCTACTTCTATCAGTTTTCCATCTTCCACTTTCAGTTCTTTAACTAGTTCTCTGTATTTTACCATTTTATTGATGTTCATGACTAGGTAAATTCTTATGTAAGTTGGTAGCCTTAATTTAATTGCATTTGTAAATATTACTTCCTTAATGATGTATGGACCAACATATTAATCCACTAGTTTCCTTGCTGATCTTTCTTTGAATTCCAAATCTTTTATACTCAAAATTGCTTTGTTCCCATTCTTCCATTCTTCAGTTTCTTTTCTTCTCATATCTGCATATCACTTCATCTCTTTCTATACTCTTTTTAATGCTTCCTAGCCTTCTCTTGAACATTCTTTATTTTTTCCACAAGCTATGCTGCCTTCTCCACTTTTTTTCCTAATATCTATTTCCATCCTCAGTTCTCTTCTATAATTTACCACAAATTGTAATATCTTTGTTACTGAATGTGTTTTATTGTTAACTGCAAACTCTGCTATTTCCAACCATTCTAGCTAATTCTTTTGTCTATAATCTACAAAAAACCTTAAGTATTGTTCTAAATCATAGTTTATACATTCAGTTTGTCTGTTCATTTGTGAATAAAATGCTCTTGACAACTTCATCTTAATTCCCAGTATTCTACTCAACTCTCTGATTAATTCTACCACAAACCATGGTCCCCTATCCAATATTACACTCTTCAGCAATTCATATAGCTTCCATACATTATCCCTGAACAATCTGGCTAATATTTTTTGCTGATATTCCTTCTATTATTGCTACAAAATATATCATCTTAGACTATCTATTATATACCA
>Ga0157358_1001356_pt1 | contig 10733 bp, 10 predicted proteins | sample AttcapACBM2_FD_111484 | JGI IMG/M metagenome (GOLD analysis project Ga0157358, IMG submission 111484) | Fungus gardens microbial communities from leaf cutter ant in Botucatu, State of São Paulo, Brazil - Atta capiguara ACBM2 | ecosystem: Host-associated > Fungi > Mycelium > Unclassified ...
CTAATGAACAAGAGGAGTCAAGCAGGATAATATACATATTCAAGATTATTTGATCACTAGATGGAAAGATGATAGATAGGGATGCAGTCTTAAAAATAAGGTTGTTTGATGATCTATCAAACAGTTTGAGTTCTATAGGCAGTATTAGAGTAGTAAGAATATTATGCTTGTATGTAAATGCAATATTGATAAAACAATATGTAAAGACAAAGTCAATGAGAGCATGGAAAGAGATATTTTGAACATAGTCTGTTTTGTAAACTAGTGGTGATGTAAGGGTGAAAGTAAGAGAGTTCAGATTGGAAAAAGCAGTAGTGTTGAGATAGATTAGACTTATAGTTGCATAGATGAGATTAATATAGTCTATATTCTGTACAGAGTTTATAAAGCTATACTCTCTGTTTAGTCAGAGACTTTGTGGCTTTTCTTTCCATAGTATATACATAGGTTATTATTAAAATATCTTTGCTTATTGAAGGTTAGCTTGCTATTACTCTTTAATCTTTTAAATATATTGATTCAAGAGGAAAATTTTGAAAGTTTCCCATTTGGAGTTATTTTGGTAAGATAATAGGTACAGAAACTTAGAATAGAGGAGTAGATGAGAAATTTTGAGTGCAAATATGTTTCTTTTCTCTTTTTCAGTAACAGTTGTTGATAACTATGGCTAGAAAGTATATTGCTTGGAAAGAGATAGGTTTTCTCTCTTCTCTTATGCAGATAGGATCCTAGATCTAGTTAGGAAGTTTTCAATAATACTAGTAGTACAGAACATTATTTCTCTAGCTTAGCTGAGATGTATACTTTATGAATTCAATATTATAAGTTGTAATTTTCTCACCAAGCTTTATTTGTAAATTGTCAAATATAGTAGTAGGTCTTCAATAGAATTAGGTGATCTGAAACAGTGGTAGAGTTCTTTTATGAACTACAACCAGTTTTGGAGCTAGTCTCAGTAGATTTTCTGTTTCTTCTAGTCTAAGCCAATTTTAAATAAGTCCTGTGTGACTCTTGTTAAATATGTTATACAAAATTTACTTTTGCAATATTTGTAGTAAACTATGCTGTCAAAGCTGAAAGTGGTGGACTCTAATAATTTTTATTTTATTTTTTATTTCTATTTTATTTTCTATTTATTTTCCTTTATTCTATTTTTAGAACTAGGGTTAGGGTTAAAGTGACAAGATAAAGCTATTACATATTAGTTATATCAGATGACATGGTCACAGTAATGGTCATAAGTTACATAATGCATAGAAGGATATAGAAGGTTCTGGAAAGATAATGTCATACAATGTGTGCAACACATGTTGACCTTAAGGCTAACACATGGCTGTTTAGGGTAGGGTAGAAGTAGCTAGCACAGACCATGTGGATTTAGTATATTAGGTAGACTATCTTATACAGAGTTCTCTATTGAGTTCTCTTGTGTTAACTCAATACAAGGTTCTATTCAGACCCACTCTAAGGTCTTTGAGTTTGTAACATGTGCAGGGTTTGTGTAAAAATGGAGTTGGCACTGAAATAGAAAGCTATTCAGCTTTTCTGGTTTTAAACTGCTAAAGATATTGGATATTTGAGTTCTTGTTACAGAAAGTATGGGATTTGTTATAAGAGTTAGATTGGCTATGAGTTTTCTGAGGGTCTCAGCCAGAAAGTCAATAAATTGAGTAGATTGCTGGAATAAGATAGATATTGGAGAAGATTGGGATTTCTCTGTTTCTAATACATTGACTTAATTAGAGTTATTATTGGCTGGAATAATTTTGAGATACTTTTTGGGATTTTCTAAAAAAAAGGTAGATTGGAGTTAATACTATTAGTCATCTAAAACAACAGGGTGGAATAGCCATATTGGCAAATTACTCACTTGGATACTGAGTAGTTAGAATTTTAGAGAGAGATATAAAACTGTAGTAGGAAAAGCTATAGTTTCAGACAGTAGGTTAGGAAAGAATAGGAAGTACTAGTTTGTAATGATAGCTATATAGTCTAATAATATTGTTAGAAGTGATTCACACTCATCAAGAGATCTACAGATATAGTATAGAAGACAAATCAAATAGTAGAATTTAGTAGAGGTAGGTGTGAAAGTGAGTTAGAAGTAGGATACTATATAAATGATAACCTTGGCTTCAACTAGGAGACATTGTGCTTAGCTTAACTTTATTGTGGGGTTGTAGTGTTTGAATATAAACTGAGAATGAGTATAGTACTTAATCTAAGTTGATTATCAGATTAAGAAATTATATATAGTAGTTATAGTTCTTAAATACAAGAATTATTCTAATAATAAGGTACTGTGCATACTCTAGATTTGTTAGACACAATGGGGATTGTTGATTAGAACTTGATAAAATTATTGTAGAATAAAGAGATCTTTGTCTACAGAGTGATAAATGATTGGAATAGAGCATGATCTATTCTGGAAGAGGACAGATGAGATTAGTATTATTTGTTTTAAATATTGGATGTAATCATACTAGTATGTAACAAGACTAAGATACTTCAGATAACTTCTATTTACTCTTGGATAAGTTTCATACTTGATCTGTCCTCTCTTATATGATGTTAAAAATACACTATAAAGTGTATATATATAGCACTAGCCAGATGTCAAAGCTAAGCTTAATATTACATACTTTTAGTATAACTGGTTTAGTGGCTGGTCTATTTCTAAAATAAAATGTCAGAAGTAGTAAATAATAAACTTGGTTTTTATTTTATTTTCTTTTTATTTTTATTTATTTTTGTATTTCATTTTTATTTTCTTTTGGACTTAGACAAAGAAGTGTGATATGATCATCTCTTCTTTCTCTTTAACTACCATCTTGTATGATAGCACCTATTAGAGATTTTGGGAATATAACAACTTTTACTCCAGCTTTACATTCTACAACTAACAACATGTCTCCAAACAACAATTCAAACATGATTGTTGATTCCTTTAATGATATTTTTGAGAATACTTGTGACAATTTTGACAAGGTGAGAGATTGCTCTCTAACACAAAGTACACACTATCCAAGGACTCTATCCTTGTTCTCAAGTGATTGTGAAGAGAACTATGCAATAAGAGTCTAGAAAGAAAGTGACAGAATGGCTGAAGATGATTCTGTTGTTATGTCTAACAGCTCACAGCTCAAATACATGACTCCCAAGAGTCAGAATAAACATGTCAGCAAGGCAGCTAATACCCACAATAACTTAAGACAACAACATGTTGCAAATGAGAACCCTGTCCTTAACACCAACTCTTCATCAGAAAACAACGTGGTTAACATCCAGTTAAACTATGATATCAATCAGACTCTAGACCTAGAGTCTTGGGACAGCAACTTCCAAGCAATCTCTTTGCATAGTTCCATAGAGCATTTGGTGTCTGACATAAAAAATATCAAAGATTCCCTTATCAGGATGCATAAATACATACTTGGTAAGTCTATTAATGGTGATAAAGCTAACAGCATCAAGGATCTAGAAGGCATTGGTAAGGAAGCCTGGGAATTTTATCTCTTTCCTTTATGAAACTCACTGGGATAGCTTATTCATGGACAATTCTAAAATGTCATTCAGAAACAAGGTTAAATCCAAATTCAGTCCTCAAGTGACCAAAATGCCAGTCAATGTCAAAAGCAAAGAAATCGTTAAACCAACATATGTTTCCTCACTCCCACCTCCAATTCTGGCAAAATTCTCTAAGGAAGTCAATGAAATATCAAAATATTTCAAAAAGAATGCTACTCCAACATAGAAAAAATCATATGTGCAAGTGTCTTCCAAGACTAATTCTTCAAACATTGCTATGGAAATACTGAAGATCAAGGAGACTTTCTTACATCTTCAAAATAAAAAAATCAAACAAGTTCAAAAAATTATCAGTGGTGACAATAAGCCCAAGCCCTATATCAATATGATCACAAAGAAACCTTTACACAAACAGATTATAGTCCCAATGAACACTGAAACTGCTAAGAAATATCTTAAAGACTTAAGCACTCACATTGTCAGCATCAACCGTGCTCTCAAAAACATCAAATCAAACATTATGGCCAATTTCATTTGTATCAAGGACAAAGGCATTGTAATTTTGACTACCAATGTTGCTAACCCTTTAGATCTTCAAGAAATTGAAAAATGCATCAAGAACTCTTTGAATGCTGACACTAACCAAATATCAACCCCAAGACTACCACAATCAAAATCCTACCTCAAGATCATTGGCATTTCATATCTAGCTGAACAGTCAAATACCCACCTATCTTCTGATGACATTGAAAAAATCCTAAAAAGCAATCATATATTCAATAACACTGTTCTAGCCTCTAAACCTAGAATAATCAAGGTCTTTCCAAAGTTAAACATGTCTATCATTTGGATTGACATTTGGGACATGCAAAACAGCTCCAAAGCTAAGACTATCATCAACAGGTATTTCAATGTAAGCAGCTTCATTGCCACAGTGCATGGAGTAAACATGAACCCAGGAGTACCACAGTGTAAAAACTGCTGGAAATGAGGACATACAGTAGGTGTGTGCTATATTCAGGGTTCTAAATATGTCAAGTGCAATAGTCCTCACCAAACCATTCACCACTGTGAATTTGTGTGGTGTTGTAAAGCTAATAACAAGATCAACCCTCCCAGATTAGAGACCAAAAGGGTATTCCATGTCCATACTCTTTCAAATGCGTAAACTGCAAAGGTGAACACCAAGCCAACTCCACTGACTGTTCATTCTGGAAACACAGATTCAACAAAGAAAGGCACTCCAAAGAATATACTAAGCTGTGGGAAACCTGAGAAACCTCAATTCATTCAGCTGTGAATGACAGTACAATATGATTTTAAAGGACTTAAAGATCTTTTTGTAAAACATCTGAAAAAACAATCTCATTATCAACACTATCCTCAAGGTCAATTCCAATTTCGACATAATTTTTATTCAAGAACCATCTTAGACAACAATCAGATCTATTCTCAGTTATGGGAATAGTGAAGGAGTATCTTTGGTTGGTGTTGTCAATCATTCTAACTGGCTAACCTTTGCCAGAAAATCCAACTCAGTGAACACCTATTCTAGAATTGTTATTTATATCAATATTAGACTTTCTTCTCTTTGTTTCTCTCTTCATAAAGATGTTATTAATCACAGAGACATTCTTTTAGTTTCGTTCTTCAACAACAATGACATTTTCTGGCTTATGAATGTATACTCCAATTCTTCCCATTCTGCTTTAAAGTATCTCAAGAATACTGAAGCAAATATTTATAACCTTCTAATTATGACTGGTAACTTCAATATTTATGATAGCCTTTGGGACCTGTCTTTTTCTCATCATTCGACTATTAGTGACAATCTTATTGTTATTGCTGACTTGTTCAACCTTGACCTGTCAATCCCCACTAACTAAGTTCTGACTAGGTACTCAGACAATCCCAATGACTCAAACTCTGTCATTAACCTAATATTCCTCCATAGTGGATCAATGGAGTTAAACAACCATTCAATACACCCAGATTGGTATCTTACATCTGACCATACCCCTTTTATCATCACAATCCCTATTGTTGAAGAGAGTGTCACCTCATCCAAACACTCTATTGTCAAAAACAGTGAAGAAGAAACAGCCTTCATCAAAGATGCCACTACCTCCATCAAAAGTCTTGATACTTTCAATCTGTCTAACATTAACAGCTTAGAAAACATTGTCAATACTCTCGCTAACAATGTTGAATATGCTTGGGAGAAAATACCAAGACTATTAATATCATGAGACATTCTAAGAGCTGGTGGAACAAAGACTGCAGCAGGGACCTAAGGAAATATAGGTCATCAAGGAACCTTGAAGACTAGAAAGCATTCTGGAAAATGGTCAAGAATGCCAAATATGCCTTCTTTGACTCAAAATCTATGAAATTGCAAACAAAAAACAAGGCCCTTGAAAACTAATGAACTGGGTCAACAAATATAAACTGCCAGCCATCGAAGCTATTAAGTACAATGACCAACCTTGTCTGGAGATTAACGATCTATAGCAGGCTCTCCATTCATTATTCAACACTGCTTTATACCATAGCATTGAAGATAGCATACTCAACAAAATTAACTTGATACTGTCTTCCTCATGGGCCTCTTTCTCCAAAGATGAGTTCAAGAATACAATCGCTAAGTGCAATAATTCATCTACTCTTGGTCTAGATAAGCTGTCATGAAGCTACCTCAAATATATACTTCAAGATATTGAGTGCTTAAATAATATCATCAGAATTGTTAATGCATGTATAGAACTTGGCTATTGGCCATCTTACTTCAAAACGTCAACAACAGTTGTAATCCCAAAGCCTAACAAATCCTCATATGACTCTCCTAAATCATTTAGGCCAATTGTTTTGCTTAACACTGTAGGCAAACTAATCAAGAAGGTTATTGGTGACAGACTCCAATTCCATTCTGTTTCGAATAATTTCATCCACCAAAGTCAACTAGGTAGATTGAAATTCAAATCTATGACAGATACAGATATTACTCTATCTCACATCATACACTTGGGGTGGGTCAAAAACCTCTCAACAAACACTCTCGTATTTGACATTGCTCAATTCTTTCCCTCCCTCAATCATTACCTCCTTACTCTTATTTTGGAAAAGCAGGTTTTGACCTATGTGTTGTTAAGTTTTTCTCTAATTATCTTGTTGGTAGAAAAACAAACTACTTTTGGAACAGTTTCACTTTGTCTTTCTTTAATGTCAATGTAGGAGTGGGCCAAGGCTCTGCTCTCTCCTATCTTATCAACCCTTTATCTCTTGTCTTTTCTTCACATTCTAGAAAATTGTTTAAAAAAAAATTTAAAAATTCCAATTTCTATTCTTTCTTTTATAGACAATGGTCTCTTCATTGCCTAGAGCAAGTCTCTTCAACTTTCCAATTCACATCTTTTTTGTAGTTACAATGTAATGTCGACTCTTCTTTCAAAGTTTGGACTTATTGTATGTTATAAGATAAGAAAGTGTGGACAAACTTTAGTAAGATAAGATATAGATAGGACAGTAGTTATATTATTAGTCTACGACAAGAGAGAGAAGGCATGTGACTAGGAAGTCACATCACATTATGTCATAGGGCCTAAAGTAGTCTAGAGTGGTCTAGAAGGATCAAAAAGAGTCTAGAGATAAAGTGATGTCAAGGAATATGTTAGCAGCATGGTTTCTTCATGGTGTACACATGGTGCACACATGGATGACAGAGATGAAGAGTAGAGTTTAGGGTATGATGTCAGGGCACATGCATATGGCATGCTGGCCTTAAGGTAGACATATGGAGGATAAGTAATAAAACATGAGGTAGATTAGTAATGGACATGAGGACAGGGCATGAACATTAGGGTAGGATGTACAGCAGATGTGTAGTCATAGCATGGACCATGGATAGTTATATAAATAGTCAGTAGAATACTGTTGTGGTTTCCTATCGAGTTTTCTTGTAAGTTACACAACTCGTATTCCTTACTAGTGTTATGGGACGCTTGGGACATGAACAATTTTTATTTTCTTTTATTTTCTGACTTTATAGGGATTTTGTTTTCTTTTTGTTTTCTTTTGTTTTCTTTTGGACGATGAAGAGGCATGTGACATCGCAGTCACATGACGTGTCACATGATGTGACGTCATAAGGCCTAGAATGCGGTAGAAGGATCTGGAAGATGACGTCAGGGCACATGTATACAACATGGTGGCCTTGAGGTGAACAGGAGGAAGAAGCATGGACATAAGGGCAGGGTTAATTATTAGTAGCACAGACCATGAGGACTTTGTATATATAGGACTCTAAGTAAGAAGAGACTCCTTGTCGAGTTCTCTTGTGAATTTCCCACTTGATATCCAACTAAGAGATTTACCGTTTGTGTGATCATTTGTCTTTGAGATAAGTGGTTGCCACAACAACTAGATATCCATCCTTGAGATTTACTTGTTAGTGCTGCTATTAGACACTGGTCTAGTGGTTGCCACAACATTGTAGAACATTCAAAAACTGAAGTCTTCCACTTTATTAGGTCACAGAGATTTTTCAATCCTCTCCCTCTTGATCTTTCCCCTATTGGAAGCCTTATCTTATGTCCCAAAGACTTGTGGAAATATCTCAGTTTCATATTCAACAGGAAGCTTTCATTCCACTAACACATCAACTTTTATTTCAACAAGGTGATGTCAACTATCAAATATATAAAAATTCTCAGAAATTCAAACTGGAGATTAAATACACATTAGAAATGTCTCCTATACAGAAGCTGTATACTTCCAATTGCTCTATATGGCTTTCAGCTTTGGTATTACAATTACGCTCCTCTATCATACCCTTTGAAAATACTAAGAAAAATGCAAAGAAGGGCCGCTTTATGAATTCTAGGGGTATTCAAAACTTCCCCTATGTTCAGTATCAAAGCTATCATGGATCTTATCTCTATTAATCTTCATTTTCAGAAGCTCAGTAGAAGATCACAACTTCAAGCACATTCCCTTCTCTCTAACCACATTATTTGATCTCTTATGGAACTGAGTCTATCCTCATCAACCATTCAATATTCATCTTCACTTGGATTTCTTACAAGACACCAACGTGATTTAATCAAAGATTATGTAGTTGACATAGATAATAGATTTAATGAAGTATTCCCATCTTTTGTTCCCCTCCATCCTGAATTTTCTCCCAGTCATAGAGTTATTGACACTTTTTCAGACTGCTTTTCTTTTAACCTATTAAGTAAACAAAAAGACAATAGCTTAAAAACATACATCCACCAACTTGACAATGTGGCTATCAAGTCCTCAAGTATTCCCTTGCATGCTCTCATTATTATGGATGCTAGTATCAAAAACAATATCACCATATCCATATCTCATATGCACATCCACAATAAACCCATTACTAAAATCCTCCATCATGTGGTACATGTCATGAGTACAGAAGCTGAACTGTTCACTATCAGGTATGGTATCAACCAAGCTACAAGTCACAATGAAAATTTAAAAATCATCATCATCACTGACTCAATACATGCAACTAAAAAGATTTTCAACCCCTTATCTCATTCTTATCAAGTTCATGCAGCTTCTATCCTCAGTGAACTCTACAATTTCTTCTTGCATCACCAAGTAAATTCCATCGAATTTTGGGAATGCCCTAGTCATTGTAACTGGGCTCTTCACAAAGTGGTTGATAAGGAAACAAAAGATTTCAATCCTATACCACTCTTTCCTTGCAAAATGTTCTGGAACTTTAGCAAGAAAAGGGAATGTGATAACATAGCAAATAGATGGAAAATGACTTTCCAAGTGTCAAACTTCAAAGAAAAGCAATTCCTTAATCTTCTTGACAGTGATGACAATATTATTGAACCATTGTATATCAAAGATGGGTCTTGGCTGAAATTCTTTGGCCACTCCAACTCTCTGTGTGCTAGAGCTTCAAGGGTGATAACTAATCATGCTCCAATTGGTGAATACAGACTTAGATTTTTCCCTAGGGAAGAGTTTAAGTGTTTATGTGGGTTATATCCTATTGGAATGAGATGTCATATCCTTCATAAATGCAGAAGGTTTAACAAATATTGAAATCCAAGAAGGGACTCAATTAGCCACTTTGTTAGGTTCTTGGAGACTAATCCGAGTGTGTTTGCTTTCTTAAATACCACTTCTTCATCAGTTTTAAGTTGATCTTGTAACTATTCTCATATATTTCTTTTCTTCTTTTTACTCCTTTTTCCTTTTCATTTTCTCTCTTGTTTTTCTTTTGTTTTTACTTCTTCATGTTAGATTATTCGTCATGTACATAGTTACGATGTAGCTACCACAGTCTGCCCTTGTGCCCTGTGTAATAAATTGTTGATTTAAAAAAAAAGTATGATATGATGTCATATAACATAAAGAAGATTATAGAAGGTTTTGGAACAGATGATGTTATATAGCATAGTACTAGCATATTAGCCTTATGAAAAGCACATGGACTTTAGGATAGGTTAGTTGTAGTGTGTACACAGACCATAGTCTATAGTATATAAAGTAGACTAGTTTGTAATAGGAACTTCTTTAAGTTCTCTTATATTACTCAATACAAGAGTATGTCTTTTGTCTGATTTATAATAGAAGAGATGTCTAGAACAGAGAAGAGTTAAGTATTATCCATGACAAAAGACAGATCAGTATATAACAGAATTTTCTAAAGCTTTGAAATGTTTTCTACATATTCACTCAATTAACCTAATATTTACTACTTAATATATATAGAACTTCTGCCAAAGTCAAGGAAAAATAGTTTTACAATATAAAACAGAAAATTTAGAGCTTTGTTGCTCACAGAAAATTCTAAGTTACTAAACCACTATTATATATCTAATATAACAATATTAGGAAATCCCTTCTAACTGTTTCTTAGGCTTGGGATTTCCCACCTGAGCATGCCTTAATCTACATACTATCTATTTTGTTGTTATCAAACATATGCATATGTTCTGTGTATGGCTCCATTCTCTCTCAAATCATCTTGCACAGCTAATGCCTGTTATGATAGATAGCCTGAGCGCCATAATCGCCGCATTTGAGACTTAGCCATGACTTCAGGTACATTTGCCATTAGTTTGAGATAATGACCAGGATCCTTGGTCCAGAGTGCCTTCACGAAGTCTGTGCTTGTTCTTCTTTGTCTTGGAAGATAAGCCAGCATATGACTGATCACC
>Ga0157358_1001357_pt1 | contig 10730 bp, 14 predicted proteins | sample AttcapACBM2_FD_111484 | JGI IMG/M metagenome (GOLD analysis project Ga0157358, IMG submission 111484) | Fungus gardens microbial communities from leaf cutter ant in Botucatu, State of São Paulo, Brazil - Atta capiguara ACBM2 | ecosystem: Host-associated > Fungi > Mycelium > Unclassified ...
ATTACATCACTGTGGTAATATCATCTCTAAATCATACAAGCCTGCCATCTATGGCAGCCACCTTTCTCACAACACATCTTATAGCAGTGCTGCAACCCTCCAGGTATTCTGTCTTCCATGGTGGAGATACTTCTATTCAACTTGGTCTTTCATAATAGAGTTACTCCTATCAGTGTCTCAACACTGAAACCTTTGCTTGGGATAATAGGGGTTTTACCACTGAAATCCCAAGCATCTCCTATACTATCCATTTGTATATAAGACCAGTAGTTACACTGTAATTCGCTAGTCTGATAATCAACAAAGATAATTCTTATTGAACTCAATCTCCAGTATTCAATGGTGACACACCAAATCAGCACTCACTTCTATCTCAGACTTCTTCCTATCATCTAAAGTTGCAACTACGTAGCAGACAGATGGTGCAGCATATAAGCTGAAGCCAAGATCATTCCACAAGTCTGCTCCACTCCAAGTCCATTCTGCAGACTTTCACTTTGGTGTGAACCATGTCTGACATTATCCACCAGTTATGTTCTGAGTATCTCGTCTGAAATATGTAACTAGTACAACTTGTAGAGATGTAGCACATAAGATAAAGCTGAAGATAATTCTAACTCTTGTATTTTACATTTTCAGATACTGTACAAATAACTCATTTGGGATCTCCAAAAAATCATTATCAGATCTTAGATAATAAAATATGAATCACATCTAACACTGGAACAAAGAAACAATATGGTTTACAAGATATTCAAAGAAATACAAGATACAGTACTAGCCAAATCTAAAAACAGAAGAATTATGCCAACAAAAGAAATAAATAAAGCATATTAGAAAATAAGAAAATGATTAGATTTACCTGATATAATAAGTATACTTATTTCAAAGTCTGTTTTCCACAATAGTTGTCAGAGTTATAAATGATAGACTTGGTTTTATTTATTTTCTTCTTCTTTTATTTTTATTTTATTTTATTTTTGGGTTTTATTTACTTTTCTTTATTTTGGACTTAGGTGAAGAGTATGATATGATGACACTTGTGACAGTCACACAATCATGTGACACAGAAAAGGACATAGAAGATTCTGGAACAAATAATATTATATAACATAGTAATAATATTAGAGTGTATATAGACTTTAGGGTAGGTTAGTTATAGTATGTACACAGACCATGGTCTGTAGTATATAAGGTAGAATAGCTTGTATTTAGAACTCTATTGAGTTCTCTTATATTATTCAATACAAGAGTTGTCTTTTGCCCTTATACAAAAACTTAAGTTATAACAATATTCTTATTTTCACGACATGTTCTCTATTATGGCATTATAATCAATCCTGAATCTTTTAAGTACTCAGTTCTTCATGATGGAAATACTTCTATCAAAATCAGTTTTCTATAGTAGAATTCTTCTATTAATTTCTTTTAGTGTATATAAGACTAGTAGTTATACTGTAATTCACTAGTCTAATAATTAATTATTCAAGTTCAGCTTGATCTCTAGTGTTCTTTGATAGTATACTAATATTAATACTTACTTCTTTCAGACTTCGTACCATCTTCTGAAGTTGTGACCATGCAGCAGACAGATAGTGCTATTAGAATTGAAGATAATAGACTTAGTTTATCTTATTTTCCTTTCTCATTTTCATTTTCATTTTCATTTTCATTTATTATTTATTTTGAACAAAGAGTTAAAAATTAGTATAATGTTACAAGCTGTCACACATGTCACTGTTGCTATCACATGATCATGTATTATATAGAAGGATATAGAAAGTTTTAAGGATAATGACATCATACAATATGTTTACTATATGTTGACCTTATAGATAATATATGGCTTTTAGAATAGGTTAGATAAGATCTTGCACAAACCAGCTAGCTAGTGTATATAAGATAGACACTTTGTACTAAGAACTCTATTAAGTTCTTTTATGTAAACCTTATATAGGATTTCTTTCTTGACTAAACTTTAAGTTTTGAATTATAACATTAGAACTTGATTCCATTTTCTAAAACTGTCCAACACCAGACCCTCTCTTACTCTTACTTTCTAGTTATCCTCAACCAAGGGCAATATCACTCTTAGTCAAGAAGAATTAGCTGGGCTTTAGGTATAAAGAGTATACTAGCTAGACAGTGGAAGTTTAGCTATTTACAGTACATTAAAGTCTACTAGTAATATTGTAGGCATAATAACCTTGTATAGATGTGTTCTTTACTTTTTCAAACTATCAGCTCTGTGCTATTGACCCTCTTGTGGTCAGTATATATGGGAGAATAGCAAGTATTCTTAAAATCTTGTCTAGAGTAGAATAGTCTTTTTAGACCAAAATTATTTACTTTTTTCTTGGGGCAGTAGTCAGTAGTTGAAGTAGCTAGTATAAAGTGTAAGGTGGGACAAGAAGAGAGTCTACTAATACTTACAGAGATTATTTCAAGTTCAGAATACAAGTTTGAGAGTAAGGCCAGCACTAGCTTCTTTCTACTACTACTTTATACTTTTTCATCACTAATACTACTACTCCTAACATCATCACCAATTGATTCTTCCTCCTCTTACAATAATATGAGTTAACTCAACTTCAATCAGCTAGTGCTTTAGATAAGACAGTAGTAGGAGCAGATTGTAGCATTATGGGTGTCAGTAGTGGTATAGGCAAGGAGGGGGGAAAGAGTTTCAAGGTCTGGAATAGAACATTAGGCAAAGATAGCAAGACCACTATTGTTTAATAGAGAAGCAAGTCAGGTATCAGGTTTTGTAATGGCCTGCAAATTATATATCAGGATGAAGATGAGAGAAGAAGAGGTAGAAGAACAAGTGCAGTGGATACTGACCTATGTGCAAGTAGAATAAGCAGATATATGGAAAGAAAACTTATTAGAAGAAATAGAAGCAGGGGAAGTTCAGTTTGTATCAGTAGGAGATTTTTGTCAGAATTAAAGAGGGAATTTGGAGGAGGAGATAATGTGTTGACTAAGATAGCTAAGCTCAAAAGAGTAGAGCAAGGAGAAAAGATAATGAAGAAATTTGCTCAAGAGTTCAGAAGAGTAGCTAAGGGAAGTAGATATGAGAGAAGAGTATTGGTAGAGAAGTTTAAGAGAGAAATGAATGAGGTAATTAGAATAAAACTCATAGAGGTAGAAAGATCTCCAAGGAGTATTAATTAGTAGTACAAATGAGTCACTAATCTAGACAGACATTAGAGGGAGAGTTGAAAGAAGGAGAAAAGATTAAGAGAGAAGAAGAAAGAAGGAACTCAGGGGTAGAGACAGGTGGAAATGGTAAATAGCCAAAAGAGATTTAGACCATGATTAGCTCTATCTTAGGTTTGGAAAAGAAGGCAGAAAGAACAGTGGGTATCAGCAAGGCCTGCTCCAATAGAAGAAATGAAGAGAATGAATACAGTAGTAGTTAGGAACTTCCTACAAGGACAAGAAGAAAGGAGAGGAGGAGTAAGAAGAGACCCTTATATGATGGATGTGGATAAGGAGAGGAACTGTTATAATTGTGGGGGATTTGACTATATGGCAAGACATTGTAGAAGTTGTGGAATAGTGGGCCAAAGGAAAAAGATTGAATACAAAGACAATGTTAATCATAGAGGCAATTTAAAAGAGAAGGAGAGTCTAATAGTTCTCAACTAGGCTCTTATAACAAGTTCAATATACTAGCTAGTCAAGTAATGCAAGCTGGTATTCAGAACCTAAAGGGATCTGAAATTAAGAAAGATAGATAGACAATTTTGAGAGAAGAAAGATCAAAGGAAAAAGAGAAAAAGAAGAAGAAAATATTAGTAGAAGATAGAGGAGAATTGTTGAAGGAGATGATAGTAAAAATTGGGTTGGAGAGGATAGATACACAGAAGGGGATTACAGTGGAGGCTCTGTTAGATAGTGGGGTGACAGGATTAGTAATAAGCTCAGAATTCACAAGAAAACAAGGGTTTAAGTTGAAGAAAATAGAAAGACCTATCTATGTGAGGAATGTGGATGGTTTCTTCAACAAGGAGAGATCTATTGAATTATTCCATCCACAAAAAAATGGCAAGACTAAACAAATGAACTAGAAACTGGAACAATATTTATGGTTCTTTATTGATCATAGGCAAAAGAACTAGTCAGAGTAGCTAGCAATAGCAGAGTTTGCAGTAAACAACAAGACATATTTAGCAACTAAAGTATCTCTGTTTATGGCAAATTATGGTAGAGAATTGAGGATGGAAGCAAATATTAGGAGAAAAAAAAAGTGGAGAATGCAATGGAGTTTGTAGAAAGGATGAAAAAAGTGTAGGAAGAAGCAGGAGTGATATTAAGGAAAGTATAGGAAGAGATGAAGCAACAAGCAGACAAGGAAAAGAAGAGAGCTACAGAATGGAAGAAGGATGATAAGGTGATGCTGAGTACAAAAGATTTGGTATTTAAAGAAAGGCTAGCAAAAAAACTAGTGAGCTGATATATTAGTCTATATATCATTCAAGAAGTGATATCTACTAATGCGGTCAAATTAAGACTGCCAAATTTAATGAGGATTTATCCAGTTGTGAATATTAGTTGAGTAGTATGATAGAGAGCAAGTAGAAGAAGTGAAACCATTTGAGATAAATGAAGTTAAAGAATAGAAGGCAGAAGAAATACTAAACAAAAGAAAAATAAGAGAAATTGCAAAATACTTGGTATGTTAGAAGGAGTTTGTGGCAAAACATAATATATAGGAAAAAGAAAAGGACTTGGAAAATGCAAAGAAAGCAGTAGCAACATTTAAGGGGAAGCTTAGGGTAGAAGTAAGGAAGCAAGAGAAATTAGTGTTATAACTCAAAGATCTTAGAGTAGATCAATGAATAGAACCAGTTAATATAAGAGAACTTGATAGAGAGCTCTGTACATAATCATCTATCTTACATACAGCATGTTATACACATGGTCATTTAGGGTAGACTAATATAATAAAGCACAGATCATTAGTTTTAGATATATAGTCATCTTTCCAGAACCTTCTATTATCTTTCATCATAACATATGATTGTGTGATAGTGCGACCATAATAGTATCATGTGAATGTGACTGATGTATGACACCAAGTTATATCAAACTCTAATCCTGGCTTTCAAAATAAAAATAAGAGAGAAGTTAAAAATAAGTAGAGTCCACTATTTTTAACTCTGACAATTAGATCTAGTGAAAGAATAAGGCTTTAGGAGAGAGAAGTTACTAGAGAAGTATATGGTAAAAATATTATATGTTATAATTAACTCAGAGTTAAGTTAATAAAAAAACCTTGTATAGAGACTATACAAGAGAACTTAATGGAGTTTCTAAGTACAAGTTGTTTATCTTATATACACTTGGCTACTGGTCCACACTATACTAACCTAGCCTATCCTAAATAACATGTAGTATAACATTATTATTCTAGAACCTTTTATGATGCTTTATATGACATATAATTGTGTGACTATGATTTGTGATAGTTAATGTATGATATCACACTAAACCCCAATCCTAAGTTTGAAAAATAATAAAATAAAATAAAAATGAGAAAAGAAAAGAAGAACAGATAAAGTCCATTATTTTAAACTCTGACATTACCCTCTTTTCAAGATTTCTCCTCCAGAAAAACTGACTTCTATTTTTGCTAGTTTCTCTTTAACTTCTTTAAATATTCTGTCTTAAACTGCCCATTATCCCATCCATATAACATCTTTACTGTGTACTTTTCTGGTAATTCTTCTCTCCTAAAGTCTTTTTCTTCTACCATATCTAACTTCTATATTCAGTCTTCCTTCAAACTTTGTTACCACTTTCTTTGTATTCTCCTCCTTTTTCCATATATCATATTCTACTATAAATCCCTTCCATTGTACCAGATACTTCACAACTTCTCTTATTTTTCTTTTATTTAAAAGTTTTTCATCTCCCATTCTTCAACTCTATCCATCTCCACTGGTTTTACCTTTTATTCCTCTACTTGCTCTCTATATCACACTACTTGATTAATGTTCACCACCAGATAAATCCTCAATGAAGTTGGTAATTGTAATTTAACTGCATTAGTAGAAACTACTTTGCCAATAGTATATAGACCAATATATTAGTTCACTAATTTCTTTGCTAGTCTTTTCTTGAATACCAAATCTTTTATACTCAACATCATTTTATTGCCCTTCTTCTATTCTTCTACTTCTTTTCTTCCTCTATCTGCCTATTGCTTCAGTTCTTTGTCCTTTTTAGTGTTGCTCTAACCTTTTCTTGCATCTTTTTTATCCTTTCTGCAAACTCTGTTGCTTTTTCCACTTTTTTTCCTTCTAATATTTACTTCCATCCTCAACTTTCTTCCATAATTCATCATAAATAGAGACATTTCAGTTGCTAAATGTGTCTTGTTGTTTACTGCAAACTCAACTGTTGCTAGCTATTCTTTTACCTATGATTGATGAAGAACTATAAATATTGTTCTAGTTCTTGATTCATTCTTTCTATCTGACTATTATTTTGTGAATGAAATGATGTTGATAACTTTGTCCCAATTCCCAACATTTTGTTTAGCTCCTTCATCAACTCTGCTGCAAACTATGGCCCTTGATTTGAAACTCTTTGCTACTAATAGTAACTTTGTAATGAAATCTACCATTAGGTATGTCCATGGCTTCTCTAGTACCTTACTCAACTTCAACTTCCCTGCTGGTATCTTTATATGATTCTTCATCCTTTGACATATATTACAACTATTTACATACTTTCCTACATCTCTTGTTACTCTAGATTACTAGTAATTCCTTGTCACTAATTCTGTTATCTTTCACCTTTCACCATGTTCTGCTATTGGTATATTATGGTGTAACCAGATTATTTCTAATTTTAGCTCCTTATTCTTTGGCATATATACCTTTTCCTTTTTTAATATCAAATCTTCTTTTACTTGCTATTCATTCTCTCACAATACTTCAACTCTTGCTTTCTTTATCTCTTCTACTACTTTAACTACTTTTTAATTTTTTTATTTAGCTATTTTAATTTTTTCTAGTATTTCTACTTCATATTGTTATGGCAACCACTAGTCAAGACAACTAATAGATCACTAAGTAAACTTATAAGCTGAGTATCTTGTGAAAATCACAAGAGAACTTGACAAGGAGTTCACAATATATTTCTACACTATTGATACAATATATAAATGGTCTGTGCTAGTAATAAATACCCTATCCTAAAGTCTATGTATTGTTTATGAGTATACAATATATATACTATAAGGTAAACATATTGTTGACATATATCTTAATGTTATCCTTTTAGATTCTAGGCTTATGATATCATGTCATGTGATGCATCATGTGACTATGGTCACATGTCTCTTCATCATTTAAAAATAAAAATAAAAATAGATAAAAAGAAAAAAATCAAAATAAATTGTTAGTATTCAAGTGTACTATAACAATATACTTTTCTTAAGGTTCTATCTTTGGAGGAACTTGTCTCCCCTTTCTCTTCCATCTTGCCTAATTTATTTCTAACTTCTTCAAATACTTATCTTCAAACTTCCCATTGTTCCACCCAAACAAAATCCTTGCTATATACTTCTCTAGTAATTTACTCCTTATAAGTACCTCTGTTTTCAGATTTAATGCTCTTTTCTTCTTCTTCTTCTTTCTCATCTATACTCTTCTTATCTCTTCTTTTCTAATCTCTTTCAAGAACTTTTCCACTAAATCTATTATATTTCCCAAATTTTCTAATTCTTCCCAAGTATCTTTCTCTACTGTATATCCTTTCTATCTGACTAAGTACTTTGGCTTCTTCCTCACATCTCTTCTATTCAATATTTTTTCAAGTTCATATTTCTTTTCTCTGTCTATCTCTACTAAAAGAGATAGGATTTTCTTCTATCTCTTTATCTGCTCCTAGTACAATGCTATTCTGCTCACATTAACTACCAAATAGATTTTTATTAACACTGGTAACTCCAACTCCACTACATTCTCTGATATGATTTTCTTTATTTTATATGGCTTCACAAATTTCTTTATCAACTTCTTTGTCTTTTTATTTCTTATCTACTATGTCAAATCCTTTGTACTTAATAACACTCTATTTTCCACCTTATACTCCACTGCCTTCTTTCTATTCCTATCTGTGTATTTTTTTATTTTCTCCTGTGATTTTTTTTAACACCACTTTTGCTTTCTTATGTATCTTCTTTATCTCTTTTACAAACTCTTCTGCTTTCACATGCTTCTCTTTTTTTCTAATCTCAAAGTCCATCCTTGATTCTTTTCTATAATTAACTTTAAACAGTAACAACTTCATAGATATATGTACTTTGTTGTTAAAGGCAAACTCTACAGTTGCCAACTATTCTGATCAATTTCCTTGTCTATGATTGATGTATATTCTCAAGTACTGTTCTAATTCTTGATTTGTTCTCTCTGTCTGTCTATCTATCTGCAAATGAAAAGCCATCAATAGCTTTATTTCTATCCCTAACATCTCATTCAACTCCTTCATCAACCCTGCTGCAAACTGTAGCCCTCTATCCAAAATCACATTCTCTAGCAATCTATGCAACTTCTATACATTATCTCTAAACAATCTCACTAACTCTTTCACTGTTATTTTTTCTGTTGTCACTATAAAATGTGATATTTTTGAAAACTTATCACATACTACCAAAATTGAATTGTAATTCCTTGATACTAATAACTTCATAATAAAGTCTACTGATATGTATTGCCACAGTTTTTCTAGCATTGCACTTGGTCTTAATTTTCCTACTGGTATCTCTACTTTATTCTTTATTTTATAACACTGATTATACTCTTCTATATATTGCTTTACCTTCTTAGTAACTCCTGGCCACCAATAATTTCTAGTAACTAATTCTACTGTCTTCTACTGTTCTCCATGTCCTATTATTGGCATATCATGATGTAGCCAAATAATCTTCAATCTTAACTCCTTATCCTTTGGAACATGTACTTTTTTTCTTTTAACACCAAGTCATTCTCAATCTGCCACTCATCATTTCTTAATACTTTAACTCTTTCCTTTTTCATTTCTTTTACTACATTTACTACTTCATTGTCTTTTGTTTCTGATTTTTTAATTTTTTCCATAATTTCTTCTTTTCTCTCCTCAATAAATATCTGTTCCTTTTCCATCACTCTAATCTCTAACCACTCCCTTTTCAGCATCACCTGATTTTCATTATCTCTCTCTACTCCCTCTGCCTAATCTACTCTTCTACTCAAACTATTTGCTTGTTCTATACTTTTGCTAGCTATATGCTTCAAAGCAAAATCAAATCTTAGCAAATATAAGGCCTATCTAGCCTGTCTTCTATTCAACTTCTAGGCTTTTCATAAAATATTCCAAGTTTTTTGATTTGTCCAAATTTCAAACTAACTCTTGGCTTCTTTTAAGAAATACCTCCATACTTCTAAACATCTAATAATCATCAATATTTATTTATCATAAATTTTGTAATTTCTTTCAGCCTCATTCAATGATTTCAAAATATAAGCTACTGGTCTTCACTTCATCAACAACACTTCTTCTATCACAAAGTTTGATACATCTGCCTTTACTCTTATCTCCTTGTTCAGGTCTGGTGTTACTAAGACTGGCTCTGTTATAAATCTCTTCTTCAACTCCTCAAATACTTTCTGTTGTCTCTCTCCCCAATTCCACTTTACATCCTTTCTTGTCATCTCATGAAGGGGTTTTGCTACCCTTGTAAAATCTTTGACAAACTATCTATAGTAGTTTGTCAACCTCAAAAACTTGCTGTACATCTTTTATACTTCTCAGCACTGGCCAATTCACTACTCTCTGAATCCTCTCTTTCTCCATCTTTACTTTGTCTGGTTCTATTATTACTCACAAAAATCCAACTTCTCTAACCTTTCACACACATTTCTCTGGTTTTAAAAATAAATTGTTTTCTATCATCCTTCTTAGTACTTCTTCCACAATATTGTCATATTCTTCTTCTATCTCTATTCCTATCATTACATCATTAGTAAATACTACTATATCTCCAGTTGTTATGATCTAAAGTCCTTAGAGTGGGACAGAAGAACAACTCTTGTATTGAGTAACACAAGAGAACTTGATAAAGAGCTCTTTACAAAACAGTCTACCTTATATACTCCTACAGATGGTCCATGCTAACTACTGTGCACTCTACTCTAAATGACCATGTGTAAAGCATGAGGCCAACATGTGGTTTTCATGTTGTATGATGTCATTTTGTTCTAAAACCTTCTACTTTCTTCTCTTAAGTCCCATAATTAGTATTGTGACCACACCATCAGATGTGACTGATGTGACCAATCACTTCTAACCCTAACCTCAGAGTTCTAAAAATAGAAAAGATAAAAAGATAAATCAAAAAGAAAATAAAAATGAGAAAGGAAATAAAAAGAAACAAAGTCCTCTTTCTGCAACCTTGACACCAGTCTCTATCATATTCCTTAACAAATCATTCCTTATTACCTGGAAAGTCACTAATAAGTTTGTCAATCCAAAGAACATTACTGTTAGCTCAAAGACACCTTCTGTTGTGGCAACCACTAGACACAAAGTCCAACGATTACACAATGAGTAAATCTCTTAAGGCGGATATCTAGTGGGGATTTCACAAGAGAACTTGACAAGGAGTCTCTTCTTAATTAGAGTCCTATATATACAAAGTCCTCATGGTCCGTGCTACTAATAATTAACCCTGC
>Ga0157358_1001358_pt1 | contig 10729 bp, 7 predicted proteins | sample AttcapACBM2_FD_111484 | JGI IMG/M metagenome (GOLD analysis project Ga0157358, IMG submission 111484) | Fungus gardens microbial communities from leaf cutter ant in Botucatu, State of São Paulo, Brazil - Atta capiguara ACBM2 | ecosystem: Host-associated > Fungi > Mycelium > Unclassified ...
AAACTCTGTCAGTAGTTTGGTACTTTATAATAGACTTAATTCCACCAAAAGTCTGTGGTTATTTTGCTTTATTTGAGTCAAAATCCATGGTCATATTCATCTGTATCCATTGCCTAATTATCTTCTTCAAACTCTACAAATTTACTCAGACTTTACATAGAGTTTTCCTCTCTCCAAATATGAACTCCTATATAGTGTTTCACTAATGAAACACTTGCTCAGAGATTTGTTTTAGTTACTTCTTTTGTTATTTTATGTATTTAAGGCTAGTGACCCCTTTGTAATAGCTAGTCTGATAATTGACTAAAGTTGATGCTAAATCTCTGGTGTCAATGGTGATGTACTTTACCTCTCTCCTTACAACTCCTTACAAGACCATTCTTTGAAATTGCAACCACATGGCTTGTAGGAGGCACAACACATAAGTTGAGGCCAAGGTCATTCTGACAGGTCTGCATCACTGAGCTCATTGCACATAATTTCTACATTCTGTACATATCTGAGCCAGTTCCATGGACTTTCATCTTCAAGTGTGAATAGTACCTAACACCATGGTCTTTTTGAACCTTTAGTAATATTCTTTGATATAACAAATAGCTCTGCTATCTTCCAAACTATAATAAATATTTTTTAGAACATAATTATAATAGAAAGTATTATAATAGTATACCTAGATAATATCCTGATCTTTACCTGAATGTGAACATTATAGGGCAGTTTGTAGTATTTTAGAAATTCTGACTAAACATAAGCTATATTTTTGTCTGGAAAAGTATAAGTTTGACAAGTTACACAGTAAGCATTTAAGTTTAGTCATCTCAGAAGATCAAGTTAAAATAGACCCTATTAAAGTAGCTAAAGTTTGTAATTGGCCTATACCAGCAAATTATATAAATATTATAACTTAGGCCTTTGAGTAAAGACAAAAGACTACTTTTGTATTGAATAATACAAAAGAACTCAATAGAGTTCTAAGTACAAACTAGTCTACCTTATATACCACAGACCATAGTCTGTGTGTACACTACAACTAACCTACCCTAAAATATATGTGCTTTCTATAAGGCTAATATATTATTGTTATACTATATGATATTATTTGTTTCAAAACCTTTTATAACTTTCTCTGTGTTATATGATGGTGTGACTGTGACATATGTCATGTCTCTATCACACTTTGCGAATTATATAACTATTATATATAACATCATATTACTTTTTTTTAAATTGTCAATTTATTATATAGAATGTAGTAGTAGACTATAGTAGCTACAATATTAGTTGTTATTGAAGAGATTGAGAAAGTTATTTTTTTTGTAATCTGGCACTAAAAATATTATTTGTCAGTTTTAAATGATAGAGTTACATTCTTTCTTTTTGTTAAAATCCCATAATAATTTATATAGTAAAATAAGATTACAATCAAGCTATTTATTTGGTTTCTTTATTAACTGTTGAGTAATGAATCCATTTGGTGTTGCTAGAATAGTTCTAAAATACAATAGAGCTATTAGAACTTTTGTTGAAAAAAGCTCTAAGATCTTGTAATATTGTAATTAAGTACAACTGATATAGATAGGTCAATAAATTAAATATTTGCCTTACAGCATGAATAGCATCAGTAATAACAATAATATGAGTGTTATTTTGTACTTTAACAGCTTGATTAATGCTACATCTGATTGCAAACAATTCTGCTTCAGTAGTAGTAACATTAACAGTATAATGAATTGTTTTGGTATGAATATTGCAGCCAGAGTAGATATGCAATATCAAAGTAGCAACTCTATTTTTATACTAGTATTAGAAGTAATGATGACTAGTTTCTAGATCTAAACAGAAGTCTTTAAAGATTTTGTTGAAATGTTAAATGTAAGTATATATAATATCTTTGTTTTTATAGTTAGCTGTGTAAAAAGAAAATTAATCAGAGAAATTGTCTACTAATCAAAAACCAGATAAAAGTTTTTTATGAAGATTGTCAAAAAAAAAGAAAAAGACCATTGATGTTGTGGCAACCACTAGTCACAACAACCAATAGTAACACAAACAATAAATTTCTCAGTAGGATATCAAGTAAGGATTACAAGAGAACTCAACAAGGAGTCTCTGCTGAATTGCTACCCTATTTATATAAATTACACATGGTCTGTGCTACTTAATATTTACCCTACCCTAAAGTCTATGCATTATCCATAAGTGTACCATGTGTACACTATGAGATAGACATACTATTGATATGCTCCTTGACATCATCCATCTAGTCTGCTTTAGGTCTATGACCTCACATCATGTGACAAGTCATGTGACTGCAGTGTCACATGCCTCTTCATTGTCAATAAAAAGAAAAGGAAAAAGAAAATCAAAAGAAAAGAAATATTAAATCAAGAAAAATAGATAAAAGAAAAAGAAAAATATTACTGCTCAACTGCATTATAACAATTGAGATGATTGTTGGAATCTACAATGGAACTATTGAGTTTTTGGTGTTGTTTGGAAGTCAAATTCCCCAATAATAACCAATAAGGTTTTGCATTCTTTGAATGTTATTTGCTCAAAAGTAAGTTGAGAGCATAATGTTTCAAAAGCAATACTAATCTCAATTATTGTCTTCTACTAATTTTATCAAAATATAAGTGTATAGGAATAAGACTAGCAATCATCTCAATTCTCCCATGTCAGTGATATATGAAAAGCCCTAGTAATCCATAAAGTGGCTCTTCTTTGCATTTTTCTTAATTTTTTGAGAGAATGAAAAAGAGGCACACTTTTGAAATATTATAAGAGGAAACTATAAAGTATAATAGATATAATAGATATCTTGTATAATAGTTATTTATGTGAGAGTAACAAACTCCTAGTTGAGTTGTCTAATATCTTTATATCTTTGATAGTCAAAAAAACTTTGTTGGAATAAAAACAAATATGTTGTCAAAATGAGAGTTTTCTATTGAAAATAAACCTAAGATATCTCCAATTTTTCTTAGGTTGTAATATAGAATTTCCTTGTAAACTGAAATCTAAAAGAAGAGGTTTAAAGTTCTTGGTAAACTTAGAAAAATAAATGACCTCTGATTTTGCATATTCAACTGTAAGTCCAAATTATTCAAAAAAAGAAGAAATAATACTATAACTACAAAAAAGATTTGCATTTGATTTTTTATAAATTTTTTCTTAAGAAATGAAAAGATTGTTATTTATAAAAGAAAGAGTGGAAATAGAAATATTAGGTAAAAAACTTTGAGTTCTTTTATCAAAAATATGAAAAATAGGAGCAATGTAAAGAGCAGATAAAATAAAAGAGATAACAGAGTCTTAGCCTACTCCCATATCTATCTTAAAAGAAGGAAAAACAAAACTGTTCCAAATATACTGTGTTTTTCTATTAATTAAATAATTGGAAAAGAAAGTAGAGATTCAAGAATCAAATCCAACCTTGTTCAAAATCATCAGAAGAAGAAGGTGATTAAGTGATGAGAAGAATTAAGTAACATCAAAAGCTAAAATATTTGTATGAAAATATTTAATCTATCTAGTATGAATAAGATAGGTAAGATATAATTTTGTATTTATAATAGATCATTGTTTCAGTCTTTCAAGTTGATTAGAGTAGACAAAATTAGAGAAGATGGAATAGACTTGTAGCCTTTCACTAATGACTTTCTTAACAAGTTTTCCAAATGTATTAAGAAGGATAATAGATCAAAAATTCTTTAGAGAATTATAAGCTATCTTGTTTGGTTTTGAAATAATAATCAAAGTAGATATCTTGAAATACAAAGGCTAATATCCAAGATCAATGCATATGTTGGCAATGTTGACAAAATTAGAAATATATTTGTTGTTAGCCACCAGAACTTTAAGATTGTATCAAAAAATATGATTAGGCCTAAAAGTGAACAAACTATTGTATTTTTTATAGAGTCATTGAATTCTGCCTTAGAGAATTTTGGCCACTCAGAAAGAAATTTTATTGGGATTTTATCAAGTAGACATAAATTGATTTGCTAATTTTGAGCAAAGTTGAATGTTTAATGAAAAGCTTGTCAAAAATCTTCTAGTTTGAATATAGTCACCCATTAAATTGAAGTGCTTTTATGGCTGGTAACTTACACTTTTTGATCCAATTCATTAAGTTTCAAGGTTATTTGTTCTTTGAAGCTATTTTTTGAATTTTCTTATTAAAAAATAACCTTTTAGTTTTTTTAATACACTCTTTGAATTTCTTTTAATCAGCCAAAGACTTGGAGGCTCAATATGTATTCAGCTTTGTATTATACTCATTATTCTACTATGCTTTAGAATGTTTAGTAATTTTGATAAATTTAGAGTGCTTATTCCAGAGGATTTCTGATATAGTTGTATAATCTTGTACTGCTTTTTTCTAGTGATTCTATATTAGAAATATTGAAAGTATCAATATTACCAATCATGTTCTTAAGTTTAATAATAAAATTCTTCTCTTTCTTACTATTTTTGATAATAGTTTATTACTTGTCTTAAATGATTTTCTTTCCTCCTTGATGATGATATCAACTGTTAAAGGAGTGTAATCTGAAAGACTTTGTAAATCTAGTAGAATGAAATAATTGTTAATTTCTGGAGAATTAGCTTAAAGAAACATAAGATTAATTACTAAATTAGAGTCATTGGGATTATTAGCATATCAAGTGGGAACTTGGATATAGAAAGTAAACATCCTAAGATAAAAAAAGTCAGCAATTTCCATAAGAATGTCAATATAAATAGAATAATAAGAATATGTTGGATTTCAATCATTATCTCTAATATTAAAATCTTTTGTTATAATGAGAACATTATTTAGGTTTGCTTCAATCTTCTTTAGATATTTTAAAGCAGTTTGCTGTTCATCAGAATTATAAAGCAGATAATGTCATTGTTAAAAAAAGAAATGAGATTAATGTTTCTATAATTCATAATATCCTTCTTAAGAGAAAATTAAAGTTGAATAAGTCAAATATTGATGAATATTATGACTTTTGGATGTTTATTATCATCTGTTGATTGTTTTGAAAAAGTTATTCACAATAGATTATTTGTGGTACCAACCATAATATCTTCTTCTTTAGATGTTAAATTAGAGATAGTATGAATAATAGACTAAGGTGGTTTTTGAGTGAAGATAACATCAAAATTTTTATTGTTTTCAAAAATAATATCAGTAATGAAATAGTTCTTTTGAACATTCTGTGAAATTTTTTAAAATTTTTTATAATCATATACTTATCTCATTTATAACTAAGTGAATTAATTTGTCTCTGTTTTTACAAAGCTCTTGATATTTCTTAGTATGCTACTCCTTTTTAAACTAATACTTCTAGAAGGGATATGTGTTACTATCAGCTTGATGCTCTTCTCTACAGTTAATATACTTGAACAAGTACATATAAGACTCTCTCATCTTTATCTTAAGTCTAAGAGAGTTAGTCTTGAAGTTCACCTTACAACACTATACCATTTTTCTGTGATGTTCAACTTTGTAAGAACCATTGCACTTAATATATTTGAAACTATACATATAACACATGAAAGTTGTATGGTCCTATTTCTAGTAATTCTTACATTGTGGAATGCCAGAGTTCATATTTATACTTTAAATAGTTGCAATATGCTTATGAATATTGAAATATATGTTGATAAAAATCTTAGTCTTCAAACTATTTTGAGCATCCTATATATTGATTTAGATTACTACTATATTAGATTTGGTAGAGGTTTTAATCACTCAGAAGTGAAAAGTAAGGATGATATCATTAAATATGTAGGTAGCTTTTTCTACAGTTTTGGATATAATAGGGAGGTTGGTATCTTCAATAAAGTATGGAATGCCCAAGATCTTGAGATATGACTTAGACTGCAAGAATTTTGAACTCATGACTTTGTTAAAGTCAATTGCATCAATGTTTTTAATATAACTTTCAATGGTGTTTAGGTCTAGTGTTGCTGCAACTTTGTTAGTGGTAATGACTAAACCTTTGTAGTCAGCTCAGATAAAGTTAGCCATGATATCTGATTTGATATCTTTGAGCAATCTGTTTATGTTAGCTACATATTTATTTGACATAGCCATGGATCTTTCTGAGTTGATAGAGCTCATCAGAATAATCATTTGCTTTCTGGAGAGGCTCTTTGTTATCATGTTGAACTTTGTCTTTTTTTTAATGAAGTTTAGGGCCCCTCTTATAGGAAACCCTATTGAAACTATAGAAAGTGTTTAGTAGGGAGCTATCTCTCACTTACTAATCTTTTTTGCTGTCATGTCCAGCAGTCTCTCTTGCTAGGAGATCTTTCTATTTGATCTACAGTCTAGTTTGTTTAACAGCTAACAAATGACACATTTTGTGGCAATAACTAAAGAAATATCAGCAGAATGATTGGCAAGATTGTTTAAGGATAATGTGTGGAAGTTATATAGGTTGTTGAAAAGTATAGTATTAGATAGGGGTCTATAGTTTGCAACAGAGATAATGAGGGAGTTGAATAATATGTTGGAGATTGAAACAAAGCTATTAATGTTTTTCCATCTATAAACAGACAGATAAATGAAATATATGAATCAGGAGTTGGAACAGTATCTCTGATTCTTAATAGTATCTGGTTGCTTTTCTTAGCAAGTTCCTATTTTTGGTGAAATATAACTATGAAATACACAATAAGAAGATGCTTACAATCATTTGCATGCTAAAAGAATAGTGTTACTTCTTGGAAGGAGTCTTAGCTTCAGTTAAGATTTGAACAGACTATAAGAACCTTAAGTACTTCATAACTGCCAAAAACCTCAACTGAAGGCAAGTCCAGTGATCATTATACTTAGCCAGATTTGACTTTGTATTACATCATTATTCTAGTAGATTTATAAAGAAGTCTGATATACTTTCATGATGAAGTAATTATAGTATTGGGTTTCAGGATAACTAAGATGTAATGCTACTAAAGCTAGAGTTTCTTATAGTTTGAGTATTGAAAAGAGTAGCAATTAAGAGTGTAAAGAAAAATCTCCTAAAGAACATTAAACAAGGAAATCAGGTTGGTGAAGATGAAGGTTTACTATTATACTGTAGTAATATTTATGTTCCAAATACTGTGAATCTTTTCAGGAGAGTAGTTACTTTTTACTACAACTTAAAGGTAGCTAGACATCCAAATAGGTAGAAAACTCTAGAGCTGGTATCTTAGAATTACTAGTAGTCATAGATATTGAGATATATTAGTTAGTATGTTAGCACTTGTTATCTTTGCTTATACACCAAGCCAGTACACTATTTATCTCTTAGAGAGTTACTTTTGCTTTCACTGCCTAATAAAAGGTAAAAAACTATAAGTGTAAACTTTGTTGTTGAACTCTCAGAGTCTATAGACTTTGACACTGTAATAACAGTTATGGATTTGGTATTCAAGAGAACTTATTTTATCTTTACATATATAATATTTATTATAAAGGATGCTACAAGATTCTTCTTGCATAATGTCTAGAAACTACATAACATTTCTACTTATATTGTCTTGGACAGAGAACTATTATTTATCATCTATTTTGCTAAGGAATTATATATACTACCTGCTAGAAATTGAAATTACTTCTTCTATAGCTTAGCACCTCTAATTAGATGAACAAATAGAGCATATCAACCAGAGTTTGGACCAATACCTCTAGTTATTTGTAAACAAAAAACAAAGTAACTGGTATGATCTTTTGTTTATGGCAGAGTTTTAACATAACAATCATATTTATGCTTTTATTTAGTAATGTCTATTCTTTATATATATAAGTCATCCAGGTTATGAGCCCTGACTATTGCTAATTACTACAAATTGTTATTGATATACTTATAATCAATGTCTGCTACCATAAATAATGTGTTGTTTGCTACTATGCCTATGCTGGAACAATTAGGAGCAAATTGAACAATATTGCAATTGTGTTTTTAAATAGTTTTTGAAGGAAAGAGTTTGTAAGGCTGCTATAATGGAAGCAAAATTTGACCAACTACTAGTAGCTTACCTACAATAACAGTTTTTTCTCCTACCTCACCTGTTTCAGCTACTTCTATTGTATCTCCCCTTGCTGTCACTTCACCTATATTCTCTGCTATTCTAACTATTCTACTTGGGACTACTACCAAGGTTCTTGAATAAAACTAAAATAAGAGCATAGCAAAATTACTCTTATTTTAATGACTATTTAGTTTAATATTAATAATCATAGGCAGAAAAATGATCAGCTATAGAAATGTAAGCAAATGTTGTAAAGAAATATATATACAAGGATGCTTTTTCCCAGACTTGTCTTTATCATGATTTTTTATTCTCTCAATACCTGAAGGATGAAAATGCATGAGATTTTCTTAGTGATCTTTATATATAACATACCAAACTAACAGTTGTTGGAGTAATAGTCAATAATGATAACTATAAAAGTACAATCATTCAATTCTTACCTTAGTCTCTCCAAAGTTTTGTCTCAGAACAACTAACTTCTACTACTCTTTAAGAAAAGATAATTGACTCTGGTTTGTTAATTACTATAATCAGTAATAAGTTGAACTAGATGTAGTCATTACAACTGAAAATTATTAGAAGAAAAAAGGAGAATAATAGCCATAATGATGCTCTAGCTATTAATACCAGTTAGTAAAGAGGATATATCCTAAAAAAAGAGGAGAGAATAAAACCACTTTTAGTTTGGCTAAGCTTGTAATAGCTAGTACAAATATTGTTAACAATAATTATATTACATTCTCTATTGAAATTAAGGATAATATTACTAAAAAAGATACCATATCAGAAACTTGCATACAGATAAAAGTTGAAGAATTGTAGAATTTTTTCAGCAAGAATGGTAAGATTGAGAGAGAGTTTATTGAATAGTATATACTATTAGTCAATGAACTTGAAGACTAAATTACAAATGTTCAAGACATACATATTTCAAAAATTCATATTGAATTATTTGATTTTGGTACATCTTATTATATCTTCTCTTATTATGATACTTTTACTACTTTTGAGACAATCTTACCTCATCTACTTTGTACTGCAAACAAGGAGTTATTCTGTACAAAGAGAAAAGAAGAAGTTGTTCTGGACTTACCAAATGATATTATAGGTATATTTAACCAAAGTCTTATATTCACCAAAAGTGGGATATACCCTGATTTTAATTAGTTGTCTTGATGAAATGGATTTTACCACTACATTCTCAAATGGAAAATACATTATTTGTGATAGTAAAGGTATTCAAGTAGTAGAGATTTCTAAAAATGAGAATAGTTTGTACAAGATAGTACATGAAACTGAAGTAAATATAGTTAAAGATATGCTCATTATTGACAAAATTCACTGATGTCTCAGTTATATTACTTCAGCTGCTACAAGGAAACTAATCCAGAATGGGATTATCACTGGCCTAAAACTTAATGGTAATAAAGAAGTTGATATATTTTGCAAGTCATGTATATATATAAAAGTAACTCAACTTTCTATTACTAAGAAGAGAAGCAAAGAAAGTACTAAGGAATTTGGAAAGAAAACTCACTTAGATATTTGAGAACTAGCAAAGAATGGAGATATTATGTTACTTTTATTGATAACTTCTCATATTAGACATATATTGAGTTCCTAAAGAAGAAATCAGATATTTTTAATACTTACAAGAATTATGAGGCATAGTATAAAACCCAGTTTGGTTATGCATAAAAGCATTGCACTTTGATAGAGGTAGCAAATACATATCTGAAGAACTTCAATAGTACCTCAAGTCTTGTAATACTGAGTCCAAGTTAACTGTTTATGATACTCTCCAGTACAATGGTATAGCAGAGTGCTGCAACAGGACTGTTATTAAGCACAGATAAGCTATATTCCATATAACAACTCATCTTTCTAAATATTTATAGGCTAATATAGCATCCCATGTAGTTTAGCTGATAAACAGAACTAGTAGTTGAGTTATCTAAAAGAAGATACTATATGAACTAGTATACAACCATCAACCAAATCTCTTAGGTTTACATAAGTAAAGAACTGAAGTTTGAGTTTACAGACCTACTGATGATAAGTGGAGAGCACAGGCAAAGAAAGAAAGATGGCTAGCTATGATTTAGAAAGTAATAATTCATGGATCTGGTATCCTGATACTGGTATTATGAGAGTAGAGTGAAATTTTTAGTTTGTCTCTAATAGTCATCTAGATCTTGAGGGGAAGTAAAACAGGTCAATTCATGAAACTTACAAGAATCTAAGTGACCCAAAACCTACCTCAAATAATAACAATAACTATATATGACACTTAAGAAGAAAATTTCAGAACAGGTGGAAATTACAGATCTATGAGGAAGAAAGAGACGCAGTGATTCGAGATGAATAAGCAAATATATTTGAGAGTCGCTAGGACCGGAAGAAAAGAAACTGGCCCTAGTACAGTCTAGCTATGAAATAAATACTGACTGTTTGAGTATGTACCTATTTACATAGTAATGAAGATAAATCGGATGTAACTATAGAAACTATAAGAAAAACAGAGGTGTGGAATGACAGCATATGAAATGACGAGGTGGGAATGAAGAAGTGAGTAAGCACAGCACGTACTTCAATAATCTAGGAGAGATCCATTGGCTGTTGAGAATAGAAATAAGAAGGAATAGGGCTAAAGGCATGATTTCCTTGTCACAACATTCATATATTGATACTTCCTTATGAAAATTTGGAT
>Ga0157358_1001360_pt1 | contig 10724 bp, 3 predicted proteins | sample AttcapACBM2_FD_111484 | JGI IMG/M metagenome (GOLD analysis project Ga0157358, IMG submission 111484) | Fungus gardens microbial communities from leaf cutter ant in Botucatu, State of São Paulo, Brazil - Atta capiguara ACBM2 | ecosystem: Host-associated > Fungi > Mycelium > Unclassified ...
AGGACAAAAAACAATAATGAAAACTAAAAAGAGGAATGGATTTGAGAACTAGTAGAAGTAGTAGTAGAAAGATCTGAAGTAGATATAGATATATTAAAAGAAATTAAAATAGCTAGAGAAAAGAATGAGGAAGTAGTTAGAGTAGAATAGTAAAGAAAATAAAGAAGGCTGGAGTAAAAGTATTAAGAGGAGACAAATGGCAAATAAAAGGAGAGATGGTATTGAAGGAAGAAAAAGTATATATACCAAAGAATGGGGAGTTAAGAGCAGAGATAATCCAGTTATACCATGATATACTAGCAGCTAGATATGAAGGGAAATGAAAGACAACAGAGTTGATGATACAGAACTATTAGTGGCTAGAAGTAATAAAAGATGTTAGAAAATATATGAATAGATGTGATTTGTGTTAAATAATAAAGAATAGGACAGAGGTACTAGTAGAGAAGTTAATAATAAATAAGATACTAGAGAAGTTATGGATATATTTATATTTGATAGTAGACTTTATCACTAAGTTACAATTAGTAGTAGAGAAAGATGTAATTTTGGTAGTTTATAATAGGTTGTCAAAGATAGCTTGTTTTGTAGCAAATATAGAGGAAACATTAGCAAAGGAACTAGTGAGGTTCTTGAGAAATAATATATAGAAGTTGCATAAATTACCAGAAAGTGTAATATCAAATAGAAGACCTCAGTTTATAGTAGAATTGAGATGAAGCTGTTGATATTCTTTTATTTACAAACAGATAAATAGATAGCACAAATGAATCAGGAACTGGAATAGTATTTTTAATTCTTTATAGATTATAGATAGAAGAATTGGCCAGAATAGTCAATAATAGCTGAATTTGCAGTTATACATTCAGCAACAAAGATATTGCTGTTTATGGCAAGTTATAGTAGAAAGTTGAAAATAGAAGTAGACATTAGAAAGAAAGAAAAAGTAGAAAAAGTAACAGAGTTTGTAGAAGGAATAAAGAAGATATAAGAAGAAACTAGGGCAGTATTAAGAAAAACACAAGAAAAGATGAAGCAACAAGTGTTAGAGTTGTAGATAATGGACTTAACTCTATTTTATTTTTTTACTCTTTTATTTTTATTTTTCTATTTATTTTATTTTAGATTTTATTTTTATTATTATTATTTTGGACTTAGATAAAGAAGTGTGATATGATGTTATGTGTCACAGGTCACATGTTACATAATCATGTGATATAGAGAAAGATATAGAAGATTTTGGAATAAATGATATTATATAGTATAGTAATAGTATGCTAGTTTTATGGAAAATACATAGACTTTAGAGTAGGTTAGTTGTAGTATATATATAGACCATGGTCTGAAATATATAAGGTAGACTAACTTGTACTTGGAACTCTATTGAGTTTTTTTGTGTTACTTAAATACAAAAGTTGTTTTTTGTCTTTACTCAAAGACTTAAGTTATAATAGCAAGCAAACAAGAAAAAAAGAAGCTGAGGAGTAGAAGAAGAGAAATAAAATGATATTAAGCATAAAAGATTTAGTGTTCAAAAAAGACTAGTGAAAAAATTAGTGAATCAATGTATTGGTTTATATATTATTCATGAGATAGTATTTACCAATATAGTCAAATTATGATTGTTAACTTCAATAAGAATTCATCTAGTTGTGAATATTAGTTGATAAAATATGATTCATATCTTGTTATCTAAGATCTAATGAGAATTTCTTAGAAGTCCAAATGGTTAAGTAAGGATTATCTAAGAACACAGAAGTAGAAGTCAGAACAACCTTTGGCTTTAGCTTATATATTGTGTCTCTATAAATTATACTAGTTATATATTTCAGAAATACTTAGGGACTAAAAAGATAAGGCCATTAAAAGGTGGTGAGCTGTACCATTGCCAACACTGGAAGATAGTGTTAATTTTGGTTGATTTTTAGAATAAGACTATTACAGTATAAACTATCAATTTTATATACTAAGTATACTGCTTAGGATAGTTATTTAAAATGGAGACTGTTCAGTAAGTTATCCTGGTTTTTAATGATTTTTGGATGTTGGAGATAGAAAACCATGGAGTTGGTAAAAGTCTAGCAAATATGTCTGAGATGAAATAGAGACAAATAATCTATACTGGAAAATATTAGAGAGTATGGATAAGAAAGGAGTATTATTCATAGATTGGGATAAATATGGCTAAAATAAGATATGATAATTGAGTAGTAAGATATAGAAAACAAGTAAGAAGATAGAAGGTAGAAGAAGTAAAACTAATAAAAGTAGATAGAGAAAATTTTAAACAAAAGAAAAATAAGGGAAATAGTGAAGTATTTAGTATGATAGAAAGAGTTCACAATAAATAACAATATATAGGAGAGAAAAAGAGATTTAGAAAATGCAAAAGAAGTAGTAGTAGAGTTTGAGAAGAGACTGAGTATAGAAGAAGATAAGAGAAGTTAGAAATAGTAGAGAAAAAAGACTTTAGAAAAGAAGAATTACTAAAGAAGTATCTAGCAAAAATATTATGTGGATAAGATAATAGGAAGTTTGAAAACAAATATTCAAAGAGATTGGAGAGAAACTTTGAAGAGGAAGTAATATCAGAATCAAAAATAGTAGACTTTGTTTTTTTTTCTTATTTTATTTTTATTTTTATTTATTTTCTTATTTTGGACCAAATTCAGAGTTATAGTGTGATGTCATAGTCATAGTCATATGATCATATATCACTTAAAAGAACATAGAAAGTTCCAGAATGATAATATCATATTATATGTTAATGACATGTAATATATATAGTTTTTAGAGTAGATTAAAATTTGTGTAGTACAGACTACTAGTTTAGTGTATATAAAGATAGACATATTATATATCATTGTCAGACATATGAAGCTTGAACACTAATTTCTTTATTTAATTCTCTTTTCTTTTTTCTTTTAGTTTCTTTATTTGAATCTAGAATTAGGGTTAGAGTAACATTATGATCACACTGTTATACATCAGTCACATCAGATGACATGGTCATAGTAATGGTCACAAGTTATGAGATTACAGAAAAGGATGTAGAAGGTTCAGAAAAGATAATATCATATAACATATATAATATATGTTAACCTTAAGGCAAACATATGGTCATTTAGGATAGGCTAGAGAAGTAGTAGCATAGACCATGGTAGTTTAGTATATAAGATAGACAATCTTGTACAGAGTTCTCTATTGAGTTCTCTTATATTAACCCAATACAAGGTTCATTTGCTTAACCAACTCTAAGATCTTGAGTTTGTAACAATTATAACATACTCTCTCTTTCATAAGACTTCTTTTTCCAACTGACATATCTGTACTCAGAAATATCTTATGTCACTCTCAACCCTATATACCACTTCTATTAGAAAACTTACTTTTAATCAAATTTTGAACATCCAAATATTGCTGAAACCCACAGTTTTTTTATTTTTTTGTAGTTAATGCTTCTTCTCTACTAAAATTCACAACTCTCTTCAGACTATCACCAACACTCTCTGCAGTTAAAATTTAAGCTGCAATTCTAAAAAAACTAGTACTATCTCACTCTAGTTATTACTATTATAAGCTTCCTTTCTTTTTTGGCAATTTTTCTAGATACTTCTACTTGGATTTTTGACTACTTGGTTATTATCATTTTCTAGTTATATCAGTATTATTTTATCAGATTGTATTCTCTTGGAACCTTCTGGAGATAAGTGCCTCTGTAATTTTAAGTAAATATACTTAGAACTTTCTAAAGAATTACTATAGTCTTTGTTCAGTTGCCCTAACAGTAGAGCAGAATTCTTCTCTTTTAAGATCTTGATATATTGAAAGTCTGGTAGTCTCAGATTACTTACTTTATGTCTTGATTTCTCTTTTCTTTTCTTCTCATATAATAGTTATTTAGACTGATTATTATTAAGAGATATTGGCAACACTATAAGTCTAGATTCACTCTATAGAGGCTTAGTTATACTTTTAGGCTAGTCATTACCTAGACTAGCTTCTGATGAACTGATAACCATCCTTATCTTATCCTGATTTCTATTGTCTAGTCTACTATAATAATATTATAGTTATTTAGTTAATTATAGTGATTAATTGTGCAAGTATATAGACCATGTACTTGGACCATCCTACTATAGTATATATGGTAGTGGTGTAATAGTAAAATACCTTACCCAAATATCATCTAGAATTCTTAAACAATTATAACTTTTCAAGTAAGACTAATCTCCTTACAATTACTCTATAAATCTCATTCTTACTAATGAGATCTTGGGTATTCTCTAATACTATTTGCAAGAAGTAGAAGTAGCTGAGCACTAGTATATTTCAATTATACATCATATAGAAATCAGTGTTCATAAAGACACAAGTATATCAATATAGTGACATAATTAGTTACTTTCTAAAATTAGCCTAATATCTGCTATGACAGATAACATTTCTATCAGATATGAGTTTTGATCATATGATGGAGATGGCCTGTGCATAGACTATTACTATTTTGTATATTTACTTCTATGTTTGAAAATTAGACTTTTTTGTTTAAAAAATCAGCAATTTATTACACAGAGCACAAGAACAGACTGTAGTAGCTACAACATAACTACATTACATGAGAATGAAACAACAAGAGAAGGAAAGAAGAAGAAAAAGAAGTGAAAAAGAAAGAGTAATCTAGCTACTAAACAAGCAAAGAGATAGCTCTGGTATGTAATATCTTCTCTGAAAGAGAAAGCATTCAGGTTATATTCAAGAAATAAGATAAACTGACTATTAGATATAAACTACATGAACAACTAAAATCTTTAAGGAAGAATCTCAGATAATATTTATCAATTAGAGCATGATTAGTAATTGTTCTCATAGCTCTTGCACATAACAAATTTGAATGTCCAGAATGCTTGATCTACAGACCTCCATTGATATACAAGGATACAATGGTATTGAGTTTGTCATCTAGTAGATTGAGGAAGTATTTTCTTTTAAAATCAAACATCTAAAAGGTCATTCACCAATTTTTAATGTAATTATCACATTCTTTCTTCTTGCTAAAGTCCCATGACATCTTGAAGAGATAAAGTGAATGGAGATTGAATCTTTTAGTGTCATAGTCAACAAATGTGTGAAGTAGCCACTTATTATTGCTTGGATAATCCTAGAATTCAATAGAATTGTTTGGTTGTTTATTGAAATATAATCTAAGATCTTTAGAGATAGCAATCAATTACAATTGATAAAGATGAGTAAAGGAATCAAAGATTCTTTGAGCTGTATGGATAGAGTCAATGATAATAATAATATAGAAAATGTTAGGGAGTTGAGTGGTCTGATTAATCTCACATCTGATTGTGAATAATTCTACTTTATTTGTAGTAATATCAATAGTATGGTGGAGTATCTTCTTGATAGGATTAGAGCAAGAATAAATATGGTTAATGGAAGTAGCAATATTTTTTTAATACTGGTATCTGATATGATGATGACTAAGTTAGTATTACAACCTTAGACTAAGCCCAGGTTATAACTTGGACAAAAACTTGAGAAAGAAGTAAGGGATGTTATATAACATAAGGAAAGAGCAATGCATCAATATCTACTATATAAGGTGCTGACTGAAATAACTTTGGCGCAGCCAATTATACCATTATTACTCTTGACCCTAGTTCATGCTGTATCCATGAGGCATTAATTGTAATAGTTAGCTTTTAATGAGACTTTAAAAATAATTTTGTTGAGTATATAAAGATAAGAGTTTTTGCTTTCCTTATCTTTGTAGTTTATAATGTGGAATGAAAGGTAATTCAAGAAAGAGTTAGTTAGTCTATTTTTAGAGGAGAATTTACTGTTAAGAGTGTCAAATGATATTTTCCAAAGAAAGTTAGTATAGATATGCTTTATTAGAGTGTTTGTGTTTGAAAAGGGATTTGATAGCATAATTGGACAGAAGAGTAGCCATTCTAAGTTGTAGCCTTCTACTAAGTTTCTGTAGGTGTAAATAGATCAGAATTAGACCTACAATGGCTTCTATTTCTAGGGAGAAAAAGTGTGGAAAGCATCTAGAATCTATAAGTCAGCTTTGTATTATATTTCCCTGAGCTTTTTAAGTAGGTATGAAAGTAATGCCTTATTGTAATACTACAGAAGAAGATTGTAAAGTACAATAGAAAGAATACATATTCTGTAGAGGAGGGATTTCTGTTAGAAGAAAAGACCTTGTATAGAGTTTCTGAGTATTTTTATACACTTGATAGTTGATAGTACTTTATTTGAGTAAAACTTGATGTGTTATCAGAAGGATAGCTTTCTGTTGAAAATAAACCCAAAGTAATACTAGATGTCCTTGGGTTTAAGAATAGAACCTCCAAAACAGCTAAGGTCCAGTGAGGGCAGATTAAAGAGTCTATATAATCTAGAAAAATAGAACACTTCAGATTTTCCATATTAAATGACAAGTCCAAACTGATTAAGTAAGGAAGAAATAATGTTATAACTACAAAAAATATTTGTGTTTGTTTTTTTAAAAGTTTTTTTAAAAGATAACAAGGCTATCTGTTATAATCAATATCTTATGTTCCATAGATAGTTATCATATAGACAACATGTGTTGGGGTTGTTTCACAATAAATTGTTGGTGAGAAGTTTGTTCTTTTGAACATTTTGCAAGAAGACTTTGAGATTCTTCACAATCATATTTGGTTATCACCTATAACTAAGTGAATTGAATTGTTTCTGTTTTCATGAAGTTCCTAATACTTCTTTGAATACTACTTCTTATTGAAGTAGTACCTCTAGAAAGAGTAAGCATTGGAGTCTGCTTATTGATTGTCTTTGCAGTTCAGATATTTGAAGTTATGAGGACATAGTTCATTCTGCTTCATTTCAAAATAAAAGGGATTGATCTTGAAGTTAGTCTTGTAATACCAAGCAAAATAGCAGTGATGTTTGAATTTGTATGGACTATTGAACTTGACATATTTCAGGTTTTGCATGCAACATGTAAATGTAGTGTGGCCTCATTTCCAGCAGTTTTTACACTAGAAGACCTTAGAGTTCATGTTAGCACCTTGTATAGTAGTGATAAAGTTGCTAACATTAATAACTCTTAGTTTGGAGGTGAGTGTTACACTGTTGAAGATATAGGTATTTTTGATAATAGATTTTACTATGCTGGAGTTAATAGAAACATTAGTATTTTCCATCAAATAAGAAATACTAATAATCTTCAAATAGGATTTAGACTGTAGAAATTAAGAAGACATAATGTTGCTTGATTTAATGTTGTTAACTTTCTTGATATAACTCTTAATAGTAGTAAGATTAGAGGTGGATATAATCTTGTTGGTATTAATAATGAGGCTGCATATTACAATTCAAGGATCTTAGAGTAGGTCAGTGAAGAGAAACCTTGTATTAAGATAAAACACAAGAGAACTTGATAGAGAACTCTGTATAGAATTGTTTATCTTATATACTAAAATCCCATGGTTCATGCTAACTACTTCTAGCCTACTCTAAACAGCCATGTGTTTGCCTTAAGGTCAACATATATTAAACATGCTGTATAACATTATCCTTCCAGAACCTTCTATACTCTTCCATATGACACATGATTGTATGACTGTGACTGTGACATTGTCATGAGACTGATGTGTGACACCTTGTCGTGTCATGTGACAGTTTGTGACAGTAGCATTACACTAATCCTAACCCTAAGTTTCTAAAAAATAAAAAGAAAAAAATAAAAAAGGAAAATGAAATAGTTAAAGTCTACCATCTTGAACTCTGACACTGCAATGGTCAGAGCAAATGAAGTTGGTCATGATATCAGACTTTATGTTCTTGATATTTCTGTTTATATTAGTGATGTGGTTGCTTGAAAATGATATAAATCTGAAAATATTACTATTGCCCATTAGAACAATGATTTGTCTTTAGGATGGGCCCTTAGTAGTCATGTTGATGCATAGCTTTGTTTTGCTCAGCTTGTTAATCACCTTATGAGTATTCTTGATCTTTTGTGAGAAAAAGTTTAAGAAGTTTTCCTTGATTTTTAGAACTTCTTTAATACTTAGAGAGGAAGCTTGAGTATAGGTTCATCTATTTCCATTGTTAGCAATATTGGTCAATTTGTTACTTTTATTACTATAATATTTAGATTTATTCAGTTCTTTCTTAAAGGTCCTGAGAGAAACTAGTGGAGGGAGGTTTGAAATATTTACCAGTTTAGGAGTGGGTATCTTTCTGACTTCTTTTTTAATTTGTTGGGAGTCATCTTGAGGATAAACTTGACTGAAATTTTCTACCAAAAGATTAAGTTGTAGTTGTTTGTTTTCAGAATATTCCAACTAGCTTTATAGATAGATAATATAAAAGTTCAGGTAGTCTATCCAAAATCTACAATATATGGAATATTCTTTTCCATGTTATTTTTGAGCTTTCTATTAGATATATAGTCAGCCATACAATAGAAAGAAACTTCAATATTTCTAATATTAATAGAAATAGTTTTGAAACTTCTAAAGATTGAAATAGGAAAAGTGGCCATTCTATGCATGTGAATTGGTAGATTGATTGTTTTTATAAGAAATGAAAGATATTTCTAAGCTATAAGAATAACTTGTGTCTATATTACTATTATTAGTATTCTTACCCTTATAGTAAAGAGGAGTTGTTAGGTCCAATAGTCTTATTTTGGTTATAATTTCCCTTTTCATTAGGGATAGCATACAAGCATTGAAAGTCTTATGAAGCTTACTTGTTCATCCTAAGACAGACAAAGATTTTGTACCTTCATTCTATCTATATATGAAATGAAGAATATAGCTAAGTGAGTTAAGAACTTTCTGGAAGAGTTAGAGCTTAGCAAATTGAATTTATCTCTTAATTCATCCATGTTAATATCTCTAGAAATGTAGTTGTGATTTATTGAGAAAGATATAGCTTGTTATGGTATGCTGGAATATTAACAATTTTATTTTGCTTTTATCTATTTTTCTTAATTTAATATTTCTTTTCTTTTGATGATAAAGAGGCATATGACTGCAGTCACATGACATATCACATAATATGAGATCATAGGCTTAGACTCTGGGAGAAAGAACCAAAAGAATAATGTTAGGATATATATATATAGTATAGTGTTCTTATAGAAAATATGAGGTTGATACATGATAGAAGTATAGATAACACATAGACATTAGGGTAGGGTTATTTATTGTTAGCATGGACTATATATCTATAATATAAATAAGATAGTAATATATTGGAGACTCCTTGTCGAGTTCTCTTATAATCTTCACTTGATATCCTACTGAGAGATTTATTTGTCATACTACTATTAGTCTTTGTGATTAGTGGTTGCTACAACATAGCTAAGTATTGAGTAAAAGAAAATTTATTTACTAGTTCTCTTTCAGATGCTACTATATAAGATAGTGATATAAGAAAAAGAAGTAATGTATTGAAAATTAGACTTTAAACTTAATAATATTATTGAACTTCTAAATCACTTTTAAATGTCTGAGAGTATATCTAAGGTTTAGATATTATGAATAAGTAAGTAGTTTATTTTGTGATGAGCTTTATAATCCAACTAAGAGACCTACAAGCCTTTATATTAAACTTTACTCCTATAACAGCAGATGTTTCTATTTATAACAAAATCTTTATTCTCTACTAACTCTCTCATACACTAAAATACTTTCTATTGCTCTAAGCTCTATATACTATTTCTATTAGATTTTAGCAGTGATTAGTAGACTAGCAAAACTTTTTTGAGCTTCTACTTCTTGTACACTTGTCTATTTGCTAAATAGTTTGCTTTTGACTAGAATAAAATTCTACAGGCATTATTCTTATTTAAGAGTGGTTGCATCTTGTTGTGACAACTACTAATCAAAATAATCAATAGTATACTAAAGTAATCTTAAATTATAAGAGTCTTATAAAGATTACAAGAAAACTCAACAAAGAGTCTCTAATGTATTTCTATACTATATACTACTAACACATAGTCTATGCTAAGAATAAATAACTCTACCCTAAGATCTATATATTATCTATAAGTATACCATGAGGTTGGCATGCTATAAATATATATCTTAATATTATTCTTTTCAGTTTTTTTAATAATTTTCTAGACCTATAACATAATGTCATGTGACATATCATGTGACCATAGTCATTATTCAAAATATAAAACAAACAGAAAAGAAAAGAAAAAACAAAACAAATAAAATAATATAAAATAAAATTTAAGAGTTTAAGCATACTATGATATATCTCCAAATAATCAGAAGAGATTTTTTGCAAGAAGTCAACCACAGATACTTTTCTCATCACCATCTAGTCTGAGTTTGAATAGCTCTTTTAAAAGCACTTCTTTTTCATTAATGTTACTATTAAAGCTGTTAATAAACTGGAGAAAATAATGTATTATCAAAGGAGCTATGTAGTAGAAGACTACTTAGATAAGTTTCTGTTACTTATATTAGAAGATAATTACAACTTTAGTAGTCAAGTTTTATAAAAACCTTCTTTTCTTTAACTTCAGACTATTGTAAAGTTTTTTGGTTATTTCTTTTCCAAAACAACTATCTACTATCTCTTCACTTTCTTTATGACAAGCACTGACAGCCCTTTCTTTAGATATTCCCATAGATATGGATATAACTTGCAAATTCTATATTATTCTTGTCAAAGAATATTACTATTATAAG
>Ga0157358_1001361_pt1 | contig 10724 bp, 8 predicted proteins | sample AttcapACBM2_FD_111484 | JGI IMG/M metagenome (GOLD analysis project Ga0157358, IMG submission 111484) | Fungus gardens microbial communities from leaf cutter ant in Botucatu, State of São Paulo, Brazil - Atta capiguara ACBM2 | ecosystem: Host-associated > Fungi > Mycelium > Unclassified ...
AAGAGTCAGTAATGACAATTATTTTGTTTATTTGATAAAGTCCAATAGATTGGTTGATACCACAGCAAATGGCAAGAAGTTCAGCTTCAGTAGAGGTTATGTTCATAGCATGATATAGCATTTTGATGACTGGTTTGTTGTATATATGAATATGTGAAATAAATGTAGCAACATTATTCTTGATGCTTATATCGGATATGACCAGAGATATAGAAGAATCAGATAATGCTCTAAGTATTAAAACATCAAGGTTTTGGATGTGGTTTCTAACTTTTTTCCCTCATGGATGAAAAGAAATTCTATCAGAAAATGAATCAATAAGACAATTTCCTGGAGAAAATTCTTGATTGAAAGGATCAAACAAAGGAATAAATTCGTTCTTTTTATTATCTATGTTGATAAGAGAGCTGTTCAAGTGACTTCTTTGCTTGAATATTAGTGTATTAAGAGATAAACTATGTAGGGTATAATCCAATGATTCATTAGGGGAGAGAATTGATTTAATAATGTAATTATGGAGAAGAAAGTAACCTCTTGAGAGGAAGCAATTATATAGCTTTTTGATATGAAAATGAATCGGAATAAGGCCCAAAATGGCCTCAATTCCTCCTGAGGGTGAGGTTCAAAAGGCTCCAGTAATACATAAGGCAGCTCTTTGTTATATTTTCCTAAGAATCTTGAAGGGATAGTTGAGTGGTACTTTGTTGTAGTACTATGCTTGGAAACCATAAAGTGCTATGGGTAAAGTACAGTACCTATATAAACATTATTTTTGAAGAGGGATGAGACCACTTGACAAATTTCCTAGCATTTTCATGTATTTGATAGTGGAGATTATTTTATTGGAATAAAAGTTGATGTGATGCCTGAATGATAATTTATGATTGAAGTGAAATCCCAGGTATCACCAGGATTCATTAGGATGAAGGACAGCACCTCCAATCAGAGTAAGATCCACTGGAGGGAGGTTAAATTCTCTTCGCTGCCTAGAAAAGTGAAACACTTCAGTTTTTCTATGTTCTACAACAAGACCAAACTTGGTCAGAAGATTAGGAAAAATATTGTAACTACAAAAGAGATTAGCATTCAATACATGAATAGACTTATTCTGAGAAATAAAAAGTCTGTTGTCAACAAAAGACAAAATAGAAACTGGAATTTTTAGATTTTTTAGCCATTTTTCCAAAATATAGAAAATAGGGGAAAGATACAAGGCCGATAAGATGGAAGATAAGACAGAGCCCTGACCAACACCAACATCAATATTATGAAGAGGAGAAGAAAAATTGTTCCACAGATATGTCATTTTTCTACTAACGAGATAGTTTTTAAAGAAATTCAAAACTTTGATATTAAATCTAGCTTTCTCCAGTATTAAAGGGAGGATTTGGTGATTGAAGGATGGGAAAAACTGGGCAATGTCAAACACTAAGGTGCTAGTGGTAAGATTTTTTATCCATCCTGATCTAATAAAATGAGTGAGAGCGACTTTTATATCTATAGTGGATTTATGCTTAAGTCTATCTAGTTGGCACTGGTGAACAAAGTTGTTGGAAATAGAATGAAATTGAAGTCGTTCTCCAATCATTTTCTTGAATAGTTTTCCTAGAGTGTTGAGGAAAACAATGGGTCAAAAAGACTTAGGCATGTCATAAGCCTGTTTATTGGGTTTAGTAATGATGATTGTAGTCGAAATCTTGAAGTGATTGGGCCAATATCCTAAGTCTATACAAGCATTAGCAATATCAATCAATTTAATGATGCACTTATCGTCTTTGAGAATCATTTTAATATGTTGCCAAAACAATTTGTCTGGACCTGGTGCTGATGAGTTATTGCATTTTTCAATAGCTTGCAAGATTTCAGTCTTAGAAAAAGGATTCTACAAAGATGTTTCCTTAGTAGAGATTTTGTTCAATAGACTAACATCTACTTGTCAACATTAAGTAGAGTTGAAGGAACTATATAGAGTGCTCCATAGATCAGGTAATTTGATGCAAGATTGATTGTTGTACTAAATTGCTTCAATAGCAGGAAGTTTTCTTTGTTTGACCCAATTCATGAGCTCCCAAGGTTCATTATTTTTGACAATTTTGTTGATTTTGTTGTCAAATAATTTGTGTTCAGTTCTTCTGACTGTCCCTTTGAATATTTTCCAGTCTTCAAGATGCTTAGACTATCAGTATTTATTAAGATCTCTGTTACAATCATTGTTCTACCAGGCTTTGGACTGTTTTGTGATGTTAACTTTTTTGGAATGCTTGAACTACATACTATCAATGTTATATGCAATCTTTTAAACTATCAATTTTAGAATTTCGATGTTTGAAATGGAGTGAGTGTTAATGTTTTTAAGGGAAGAGATGACTTCTTTGATAAAATAACATTCTTCATCACTATTCTTGATCAGGAATTACTTCTTGATCTGTATATGTTCCTTGATAATAGAGATGTTGACTGATATAGGAGCGTGATCTGAAGTAAGTCTCCAATCAGGGTGAATATGGTGGTTGTCAAACTCTTGAGAATTTGAGTGTAGAAAGATAAGATCTAGAACTGGATTTGAATCTCAAGTATTGTCAGCAAATCTTGTAGGCAAAAAAGCGACAGATTTAGAAAGTTCAATCTGAAAAGAATCAGCAATTTCAAGAAGTGTATCACTATGAGAAGAATGATGTGGAAAATTAAGATTCCATAAACTATCTCTAATGTTAAAATCACCAGTCATAATGAGGACATTGGATAAATTGACTTCAGTATTCTTGAGATACTTTAAAGCCAATTGAGAGAAGTCAGAATAAATGTTGATCAAAAAGAAAGTAGAATCTCAATTGAAAAATGAGATACAAGAAATATCCTTGTAATAAAAAATATCATTACAAAGAGAAAACTGTAAAGAAGAAATGTGATTGTTAATATATGTGATGACCTTTAGGGTGTCATCATTATTTGAAAAAGAACTGGAAAATGTTGTTTAGTTAGGATGATTTGGGACTCCTACTAATTCAATGCCTTCACATTTAGTAGAACTAGGGATGGATTTGATTGAGAACCAGGACAGTTCTTGAATGAAGATGATGTCAAAAGAAATTTGAGTTTCTAGAATAGTATTTATAATGGAATTGTTCTTGCAAATGTTTTGTGAAAATATCTTGATATTCTTTAAGATCATGCTTGAGCATTGCTCACACCTGAGTAGATTGAGTTGTTTTGGTTTTCACAAATTTCTTGATATTTTTTGCTGTACCACTCTCTATTAAAATAGTGATGCCAAAAGGAGCAAGTGTATGAGTCAGCTTGGTGATCACCTTTGCAGTTTATACACTTAAAGGTGTGAAAGCATGGTTCACCCTGTTTTGTTTCAAGACATAGAGGATTGGTCTTGAAATTAGCTTTGCAGTACCATCCAAGATGACAATGGTGTTCAGATTTGTGTGGTCCATTGCATTTAATGTATCTTGACTCTTGAAAGCAGCATAAGAATGTTGTATGTCCCCACTTCCAGCAATTTTTGCATTGAAGTATGCTTGGATTCATACTGGCTCCTCTGATAGTAACAATGAAACTTCCTATGTTAAAGCTTCTGTTGATAATTTTTTTGGTGGATAAACCATTCTGCAAGTCCCATATGTTGATCCATATGATGGCCATGTTGGATTTCAGGGAAATGTTGCATACATGAGGTTTAGAAGTGATTTTGACATCATTGAAAATGTAGGAAGCTTTGATTATGCCTTCCATTATGTTAGAATCAATGGAGGTATTTGTATTTTTGATAAGATAGGGAATTCCCAACATTTTGAGATAAGATTTGGACTGGGGAAGTCAAGCATCTTGAATATCTCTAACATCTAAATTGTTGGAATGTTTAATATAGTTGTTAATGATGCTCATGTCAGAAGGAGCCATGACCTTGTTTGATATGACAATGAGATCTCTGTGTTCAGACCTAATGAAGTTAATAACAACATCAGACTTGATGCTTTTCAAAGCACGATTTATGTTGGTGACATGATTACCAGATAATGACAGAAATTTCTTAGAGTTGTCACTACCCATAGGGATGATAATTTGTTTGCGGGAGGGACCCTTCGTAGTCATATTGATTTGTGGTTTGGAGGAGATGTTGGATTTATTCATGGTTCTGTGAATTTCTTTGATTTTTTATCTGAAAGCTTAGGAAAGTTTTCTTTAAGCTTGAGAATTTCTTGGATGTTAGGGGTTGATGAGACTTGCACATACAAATGCGCAGGACCAGGGGGTTTGTTGATGGGTTTGTTGTTACTTGGTTTCTTTGTCTGATTTTTGGTAAACAATCCATCTTTGGTCGGGTTAGCTAAATTTTGCAGGGGAGGGATGCTAGTAGATTCTGCTGGTTTAGCAGGAGGAAAATGAGTAGATTTCCTGTTTGAGGAAACTGTAGGAACATGTGTAGTGAATTTCTCCTTGATTTTGTTACAAAGCATTTTCTAGCCATTTCCACCAAGTAAGTTATCCCATTCTCCTTTGAAGATCAATGAGACTAATTCAAAAGCAACTTTACTAAAGCCAGTTAAGCACAAGATTTTGTTTTCCTTATGATTTTTGAGGTGATGATTAGCAATGAAATCTGCAATTTGTTCTAAAGAAACTTTGATATTGTTGACATCAATGTCTTGGATACCAAGTCTTCCAAAGAGAGATATGGGGTGAGTGCGGCCATTCCATGAATTGTTATTGGCTGATTGTAATTCTTTGTATGAAAGCGCAGAGGGGGACAATCTATTAATATTCTGTTCAGAACTCATGGTGATGTTGAGATTTACACATGTGGTAGAGATGTTAGGATTCAAGGCCATCTGAGCTTGATTGTTGTTTTCTCCCTCAACTTGAGAAGAAACTGGAACATGAAAGATTTCAGTATCTGCCTGGTTTGCCCAGTTCAGATCCTTGCTTTGAATTTCCATTCAGTAAGCATAGTCTTCAATAGAAGATTTGGAATTAATGGAAGACTTTCTTAAAGGGTTAACACTAGATTTGTTGAATCTTCCTCTAGGATGATCCATATTGATGTCCTCTGAATTGTTAAAGATATTGTTGGGACTAGACATAGTTAAAGGGAATTTAAAAAAAAATTTATTCGCAATTTTTCTGTTAGGCACTACTATACAAGATAGTGGTAAGAGAGAGAGAAGCATCAATGATACAACTATGATTATATATCTCTTTATCATTTATAAAATAAAAGAAATAGAAAGTAAAAGAAAAGAAAAATCAAATCAAGAAAAATAGACAAAAAGAAAAGAAAATCAAAATAAGAGTCTAAGTATACTATGACAATACAATTTTTGTTTGACATTTTGTTGTGCCATGTTCCATATCTTAATATCTTCTTTTATCCTTGCCATTATTACTGCTAACTATACCTGTATTGCTTTACTTAGTGTTAAAATTTTCTCTTATTTTCATATATAGACTTAGTCTAAGAAATAGTATAATATCATATATGATAGTCACTGTTACATTTTGTTCTGGCCATTTGTCCCAACCCACAAATAATATTTCCTCCTTTATTTACATTCTCTGACCTCTTTTAGTATAGATTATCTCTCTCTATTTCTCTTTAGATGTTCTTGCTGGTTCCTTGTCAACTCTATAGGCTTCAATCTTCAATATCTAAGGATCACCAGTATTTAGGGTAACTTACTTAGTAGTCTTTATTCCAGATATCTATTCTAGATAAAATATCTAATATATAAACTAATAGTTTATACTGTACTAGCTTTATTCTGAAAATTGACCAAAACTAGCATTTTTGGTGTTAGCAATAACATAACTTGCTATCTTCTGGTAGTTCCAAGTCTTCTTCCAAAATATATGACTAGTATAACTTATAGAAGTATAGTATATAAGCTGAAGCCAAAAATCATTTGAACTCTATTTTTTATCTTTTTAGATAATGCATAACTAACTTATTTAGACTTCTGAGAGACCTCATTGGATTTTGGATAACAAGATATGAACTGTATTTAATAGTTATAAGTATTACAAAGTATAATGGAGACATAATATATTGTTACACCAATGTTATATCTATTGTAGGTCCTTTCACACTATTATATGACCTAATATATTACTCACCTCTAAGAAAATTCTAAGAGACCAGAATAAGATTCTTTAGAAGCAATAACTACTCTAAATATCTAAAGAGTTTATACTAATTAAGTAGAATATTAGGTAAAATTTTACTGATCTAACTACAGAATGATTATATCAGGTAGTTAGGAACTCTGATAAAATGATCTAGAATATTGTAAATTGGTAGGAGCTAATTGAACAATAGTAGAAAAGAGGAGATTATTCTTATTATAAAAATAATATTTAATAGAAATCAAGAGTAAGAGTAGTAGAGTTGATTTAATAAATCTTATAAAGTTAGTAGTGATGGTTAAGACTTGAAACTTGAGATAAAAGAAGTTTATTTTTTGATTTGATTTTTCTTTTTTTCTTTTTTATTTATTTCTTGGATAATGAAGAGATACATGATCATGATGACATGACACATCACATGACATTATATCATAGGCCTAAGATCTAAAAGAAGATACTGGAAGGATAATATCAATATATATATCAATATTATATTCATTTCATAGTATATATATTGTATACTTATAGCTGGTGTATAGACTCTAGAGTGGAGTTATTTATTATTGCATAGACTATGAACCATATGTATAAATAGAATAACAATATATTGGAAACTCTTTGTTAAGTTCTCTTATAATCTCTAAGACTACTCTAGTGTACTATTGACCATCTTGGTTAGTAGTTGTTACAACAATACCAGAAAATGCTTTTTCATGAAAAGATATTCTCTTATTAGGTTTTTAAGCACTTAAAACTTATTCAAGAGTTTTAGTAAGAAAATCTAGATAATATCTCAAGTTCTTTTAAGTGAAAATCTACTTAAGAGACAGTATAGTAGCTATTAATCAAACTAGATCTCAGGAAGACAAGGTTTTTAGGAATCAGAAATACTACCACACTCATGCAAGACTAGTTACAAAGTATAGGTACTTACAAGCATAATCTGTATAACCACAAATGTTTGAACAGTAGGATAAGATAAGAACATGCTGTATTGGAAGCCAAAGAAGTCTAAAATGGATTTGAAAATAGAGGTAACTAGTGAAAATAACTAAGAAGGAGTGGAATTAGTACTTGTAAGCAGAAAATGATTATTGGGCTAATGTTGGACTGTAAATAAAGAGAAAACCATATGTTTACAAGACCTTAGTAATCTTTTTATAGTTTTGGTCTCCATTCTCTATGTTTATTTTCTGTATTTTCAGACTAATATATAAGCTATAAGTAGAAGGGAGTAAGAAAAAGAACTGCTATTCAAATTTCTCACTTGTAAGCAGTTTAATTGCTATTTATTGAGTAATTATTGTTAGTATCTTCTATTACTTTTAAACAAGTTTTAGAGAGTTTTAGTAGCTTGGGAAAAACTTGCAAAATAAGTATCAGTTGATGTTTTCAATTGTAAAGTTCAACTTGAGAAGTATCTTTAGAATATATCATCTGAAATGAATAGTATTGTTAAAGACTCTTAAGAAGCTTTGTAATTTATTTACTATATTTTTTGAAAAATCTTGTTACATAGTATAAGATTCACTGTTTAGGAGTGCATTAGCAAGGAAAAGTATTTGTAAGTGAATGTTATTTATATATTCCTTTTAATATTCTTTCTGACTATTTTTTTTATATTTATAAGAACTTTTTTAAGAGTTTTATATATTTTATATTATTGTTTGTACCTCTTCTCTTGATTTCTGACACTGATATCATTCTCTTTGAGTTCTTTAGTATATAGTTAAAAGCTAATATCACATGGTACTTGTTATACTTTAGCATAACTTCTTTTTTGCCTGACTTCTATTATTTGGAGCCTATTGTGAGGAAACTTTGGGTTTTTTTAGGAATTATCTTATTTTTGCTCATTCAACACTTTTGTATTTTTATTACAACAACTTTAAATTTTCATTATTTCTCTCTCTTGAGCAGAAATTTCCACAAAAACAATAACTAAAGACTAACAGACCTCTGAAACCAATTGAGCTAGTACCACAGTACCTTCCAATAACCCAGATGTTATGGAATGCTTTGGATACTAATATTTTTCTTTTCCTTTTATCTATTTTTCTTGATTTTATATTTCTTTTCTTTTGAATTTCTTTTTCTTTTTATTGACAATGAAGAGGCACATGACATTGCAGTCACATGTCAGGTCACATGATATGAAGTCATGGGTCTAAAACATGGTAGAAGGATCTGGAAGATGACATCAGGGCACATGGTATACACATAGTAGCCTTGAGTAAGATATAAGGCAGACATGAGGTAGTAGCATGAACTAACATGTAACAGTATAAATAGGACTCTGATTTAGTAGAGGCTCCTTGTTGAGTTCTCTTGTGTTTTTCTCCACTTGATTACTTAACTGAGAGCTTTACTACTTGTATTATCATTGGACTTTATGTCTAATGGTTGCCACAACACTAGAAAGACTAATTTTAAAGAGAGGTGTTCATAGGCAAATAAATTATGATTTAAACCTGTTCTTCTACTTTAGGTGATATTTCCAATATAGAACTCCCATCCTAAGTGATATAAAACCAAATATTTTCATCAACAATCAAAACTGATTCTTTGGTCTAGTATTTCCTAAATGTTTTGATATCTTACATATACTGGCTAAAATCAGAGAGCATATTCTTGAGTAAAACTCTAATACACTACTGTCCTCACTACTGCTAGAACCTTCAACATCTCAGTTATCAACCTCTCTCCATTCTTAAAAATACAATAAACAGGCTAGAATACTGTTATGATCAATACCTCAAGGATGCATTATAGAGAAGGGCAAAGGGTATGATGACACAATCAGTTACACCATAGTAATCTCAGTCAGCACCTCATGTAGTAAGTGCTACAATCTTACTTTATCCTTATGGTCTCCTTATATTACAAACCTCATGTATTACATATTGTTTCTTCATGTTCAACTGGTATATATAGTGTAGATACTCTCCTGTATCCTTATGCTTTACTACTTATACAACTTCCCTTGACTTCTCTCAAGTCTTTGCCTAAGTGCAACCTGAGCTCTAGCTTAAGGTTATAACATTTAGTAAAGCATTGATGAGCTCACCTTGCAAGAGAGGTACATATGGATGATACTAGACAAAGTTACCTGTTGGGAATGAAACATGTGTAGTGCAAACTACAAAGAGGAACCAAGACAAGTTCCAGAAGGACAAATCATATCAAGGCATTGTCAGAATGACTAGGATCTCTACAGATCACAGAAGAAGCCTCAAGCGAGTATGAACAAATGGACACAGAAATGTCATCAGCACCAGCACCAGTAGCTGTAGCAACCAGCAAGAACATACAGGCAAAAGTATCAAAGAACATGGTACCAGACCCAGGATAGTTTGATAGTGACCAGACGAAATTTGAAGACTGGTGGAGAGGAATGAAATTGTTCCTCAAAAGCAACAGGGTCATAGAAACTGACAACAGGATCATGGCAATTCTAGCTCCCCTCAGAGGAGATATAGTGAACATTTATACACAGAGAAAGCTCGATGAGCTAGACAAAGAAACCAGAACTCAAGATTGGGAAGACTTTGTTCAAGAGAACAAGACCACATTCAGTAACAAGACAAAGGCAGCAGATGCCAAATGGAAAATAGAAACCTTCAAACAAGGAAAGAAGAACACAGCAGACTTCATAATCAAGTTCGACGCATTAGCCATGAAGGCTGACACAGATGAGCTATACACTATCTTTCTACTGAAGAAGAACGTACAACAGAACATCATTAAAACAATACTAGGGTATCTACCAATAGCAATGCCAGAGTCACTCAAGGAGTGGAAGGTGGCAATAATGTTAGTCGGATAAGAATACAAATCTACAGAAGGACACCACAATTGCAAGACAAGTACAGGAGAACCATATAGAGGATGAGGACAACCAATGGACATTGGAAGGTCCAACGAGAATTTTAAAGATGAGAAGCTGAAGTGCTTCAACTATAACAAGTACAGACATATGGCAAAGGAATACCAAGCAAAGAAAAAAGAATGAGAAACCAGGATATGCTTCAAATATAACAAGGAAGGACATATCGCTGGAGACTGCAAAGGAAAGCAGATGATGAAGAAAAGAAAGGTCTAGGAAGAATCAAATGATGAAGAAGACAAGAAAAAAGAGCAGAGTTTTGGCAAAGATCTCAAGTATGCATGGTACAAGAGATCTTCCATGTAAAGTCCCAAAATAAATATATTATTCTGAATCGCCAAAACAGCAAAGGAAAACAGGAATTAAATGTGTAAGCAGATGTAAAGACAAAGAATGGAAAGAAGTTAAAGGTCAAGGTTCTGGTGGATTTCAGATGTACACACATATGGATCAATGAACAACTGGTCAAAGACAAGAGGATCTAGACGAAACCAATAAACTTCTTATTTGAAGTTTTTAACACAAATAGAATGAAGAATGGAGAGGTGACCAGGGTGGTACCTCTAGAAATCAAAATCAATAGCCACAAGGAACAACTTGAAGCAGCTGTAATGAACTTAGATGGGATGGACATGTATTTGGGTCATGACTGGCTAGTCAAACACAACCCAGAAGTCAATTGGAAAAATGGCACTATCAGATTTACAAG
>Ga0157358_1001362_pt1 | contig 10723 bp, 7 predicted proteins | sample AttcapACBM2_FD_111484 | JGI IMG/M metagenome (GOLD analysis project Ga0157358, IMG submission 111484) | Fungus gardens microbial communities from leaf cutter ant in Botucatu, State of São Paulo, Brazil - Atta capiguara ACBM2 | ecosystem: Host-associated > Fungi > Mycelium > Unclassified ...
CATGAATGTTAGGGCAGGATGTACAGTCTTGCACAGTCACTGTGGAGTAGACATGAGGTAGACACATTGTTGTAACATGGACTATCTGTAACTTATATAAATAGGATAGCAATGCAGCGAGGGCTCCTTGTCAAGTTCTCTTGTAATCCCTACTACTAGATAGCCTACTGAGAGCTTTGCTGAGGTCAGCATATCACAAGTGCTGTTCTGGTGAGTGGTTGCTACAACAATCAGTTAGCATCTTATAAAGTAGTAGAGGTTTCCTCATATTTTCCTTATTTCTTTCTTTATTGTTTTCTCAAGAATGTATTACTTATTCCTTATAACCACTAGGTACACATAGTAGTAGATACAGTTCTGTATCTTTATGCTTTACTAATTAATCATCATCTTCATTCTTTTTCAAGTCTTTGCCTTAGCTATACTCTGAGCCAAGCTTAGGATCATAACAAGAATCTCCATCTGAATTTCCCCACTTATGAGCAGTTTAATCACTATTTCATTGAGTAAACATTGTTAGTACCTTTCATCACTTTCAGACAAGTTTTGGAAAGTTTTAACAGTCTGGAAAAAGCTAACAAGGTGAGTATCAGTTGGTGTCATCAGTTGTAATATTTAACTTAAAAGGTATCTTTGGAGTGCATTATCTGAAATAGATAGTATCTTGAGAAGCTATTTAATTTATTTACTAGATTTTCCAAGAGGGCTTGTTATATAGTATAAGGTTCATTGTTTAGGAGTGTGTTAACAAGAGAACATATTTGCAGGTGGATATTCTTTATCTATTTTTTTCATAATTATTTTTTCTACTTTATATATTCTTAATACTGACATTATTCTCTCTGAATTCTTTAGTATATAGTTAAGAACTAGTGTTGCGTAGTTTTTGTTGCACTCTATCATAACCTTTTTTCTACTTGACTTATGTTAGCATGGTCCCACCAATAGTAGTCCAAGAGTTTATTGAAGTTTCTTTGGCAAACACTGACTCAAAGTCTTAAATGTGTAGCAGAAGCTAGAAGATAGTTCTCATAGTAGCCTAAGCTTGCTTGAAGACTAAGAAGAGATGTTGAGAAATTGTGGCAGTAGCATAGAAGTTCAATGCTTTAAGGTCAGAAAGTATTCCAAATATGAAGAAGCAATCACCAGTTGTAGAAGAAAACTCTGTAAAGTAGAAAGTTAACAAACTATCATTTCCAAAGTCTTCCATTACTGTGGGAAAAAAGACTAGAACAACATATGTTGAGGATATGTACTCTTAACCTATCTATCTATCTTTCAGAGATCTTAATAACTAAAACAGTAGATGAGATAGTAGATTATAAGCACTTCTCTCTTTTGCCAGTCAACCTCAGTGTTTTAATACTTTAGCTACATAAATCCAAAGATAAGATCCTGTTTTCCAAGACTTAAAACTGTAAGAAGAGTTCATTTTGCATAAGTTTTATACTAAAGAATAATGTTCACTACTTTAAATATCTAGTCCACTTTATTAGAAGTCCTGTCTATATTATGCACTGATATAGGTTTAGATAGCTTGTGGATATTTATTACAAAATAAACTACTCACTTGTTTGTGATATCTGAGCTTTGGATATACTCTCAAATGTTTAGAAGTAATTCAGAAGTTTAAGAGAATGATAATAATAAATAATAAATAATGAAAGATGTTATTAAGTCTAAGATCTAATCTTCAAATATATATAAAATAGTAATGTGTGGGCATCAAGAACACTAATAATAGAATATGGTAGAAGTTTTTTCTTTAAAAATAATAAGCAAATAATAAGAGAACTAGAGAGATAGAAATTTCAGATGTTATTAAAGTTAAAGATGGTGAACTTTGTTTTTCTGAATATTTTTTCTTATTTTCATTTTCTCTTTTACCACTATCTTGTATGATAGTGTCCAACAGAAAACTAGTGAATACACAATTTCCTTTTGATATTAGTTCAACTTCAAACCCTCAAGCACATCTTGATACTCTGAACATGGAGAATGACATCAATATGGACTCTTCTAGAGGGAGGTCTCAAATAAACTCAAAGAACAACTCTAGAGATTTATCTATCATCTCCACAACATCTTCCAAATCTTACCACAAATGTATGGAAATTCAAAACCACAACCAATTATGGTACAATCAAGTAGAAGATGAGTACAATGCTCATTCCTCAGTTACTAATGTAGGAGAGATTAACATCTCCAATGGTTCAGTTACTGGCAACAATCCCAAAAGCAAACAATATGAATTCAACAAAGCACTGGTCTTAAATAACACATTGCCTCCTCCTATAGCAAACATGGTGAACAATCAACACATTCCAAACTCACAGTAATTCAAAGTTTCCCTCAATTACAACATCAATGGTCTTTCTAAACCTAATGCTTAGGATGGGGAGGCCTACCCTATTTCTATCTTCAGATACATAGAGTTTTTGGAAATCAATTCCAAAAACATATTTACTTCTTTACTGTAAATAGCTAACTTCATCAAGACTAGAAAAGTCAAATATGGTAAGACATTGGATGTTATAGAATTACAAAGATTTGGTGAAGCTGCATGCAGCTTTATCTCTGCTATCTATAAATCTGGCTGGGATACTCTTTCTGTTGATGAGTATAACAATTCCATTAGGAAATTTATTGCAAGTAAATTTACTCCCAAATCCCTGAAAATCAAAGTAGGTTCAACTTCAGGTAATTCTAAAGAAAAAGCAGTGGAAATCATCAAAATTCCTCTCCTATCTTTACATGCTTATCTAAGGAAGTTTTGGAAAAATCAAAATTTTTTGGTAAAGATAAAAAATCTACAACAGTAACAAACACTAATTCTAGAAAGTTGTATGCTCAGGCAACTAGTTCAAAAGTTTCTGACATCCTCAAGTTAAAAGACAACTATTCAAACCTCCTAGCTGAAAAGATTGAGAACATCCACAAGATCATCAACAATATAGATAAAACAAAACTGCAAATCAAAATGATTACTAAAAAACCCTCTTACAAACAAGTTATTGTCCTAATGAGCAAAACTAATGTTGACAACATTATAGCATCATTGACTGGCCATGTTACTAATATCAATAGAACACTCAAGAACATCAAGTCTAAGATCATGGTGGATTACATTTGACCTGAAACAACAGGAATTATTATTGTCTCAAATGCTATAGCAACTTCATCTGATCTTTAGATCATCAAAAACTATATCAAGAATGTAGAAAATATTATGTCAGAAGATGTCTAGGTTCTGGGACTTATAATAGAAATTCCATATTTCAGGGACAATACTAACCTTTCTATTACTCTAGATGTTGTTGAATCAATCATCAAGTCCAATCATATTTTTAATAATTTATCACTCACTTCAAAACCTGGAATTATCAAAGTTTCTTCTAAATTGGACATAGCAATTGTCTGGATAGATATTTGGGATGCTCAAAGTAGTAAAAAAGCAAAAATGCTAATCAACAGGTATTTTAATGTTGGAAGACATATTGCTACCATTTGTGGAGCAAACATGAACCCAGATGTCTCTCAATGCAAAAATTACTGGAAGTAGGAACACACTACTTTTGTATGCAAAATCCAAGAAGTGAAATATATTAAGTGTAATAGACCTCACAAGAGTGAACATTATCATCATTTCATATGGTGTTACAAAGTAAACTTCAAGATAAACCCTCCAAAACTCAAAACTAAATAAGAGGAATCATGTCTTTATTTGTTCAAATGCTCAAACTGCAAAGGTGATCATCAAGCTGACTCTAACTTATATTCCTTTTGGAAGCACTGATTTAACAAAGAATAGCACATAAAAAAGTACCAAGAAATTCATGATATTAAAAGTAAATTGATTTACTTGGCCATAAGTGATATTCAAGTATGATTTTAAAAAGCATCAATATTTTTTCTCAGAATATTTGAAAGAATAAGCTACTTACTAACATCATTTTGAAAGCACAAAGGGATTTCAATATAATTTTTATTTAAGAACCACTATGGTCATTCATAAGATCTATCTCCAGTTTCTCTAATAGGGAAGGAAAAGAATTGGTAGGTATTTCTAATCATTCTAATTAGATCACTTTTTCTAGAAATCTATCAAACTCCAAAGACTTACCAAGGGTCATCATATACATTAATATTTGTCTTGCAAGTCTTCACTTCTTATTTCATAAAGATATCTTTGATCATAAGAACATCTCTTACATTTCTTTCTTTAATTGTGGCTCTATTTATTTCATGCTGAATATGTATTCTGATTCATCACAATTGGCCTTAAAGTATCTTAAGAATACTGAGGTCAACATCAATAATATTCTCATCATGACAGGTAATTTTAATATCAGAGATAGTTCATGGAATCCTCTATTTCCATATTATTTGATCGATAGTAACATACTTACTGACATTGCTAGCTCCTTTCAACTATGTATTTCTAGCCCTACAGTTTAAATTCCCACAAGATATACAGACAATTGTGACAGTTCTAACTCAGTCATCAATTTGATATTTTTTAGACTAACCTCAGAAGAATTCAACCACTACTCTATTTACACAGATTGGAGGTTCTTGTCAGATCATGTCCCACTTACAGTAAAAATTTTAGTTTTCAAAGAAAACATTCAAACCAGAAAACATATGATTGTCAAAAATAGCAAAGAAGAAAACAACTTCATTAAGGAAGTTATATGTTAATCAAAGAGAGCTCAATACTATTTACATCCACAACAAAGAAAATCTTAAAAGCATTGTACAAGAATTCACTAACAATATGAACAATATCTGGTACAAATATTTGAAATTGGTCAATATTACAAAGCATTTGAAATCATGGTAGAATAAAAACTGCCAGAATTCTCTGGAAACTTATAGAAATTCAAGACAACTGAATGATTGAAAAGTTTTCAAGAAAGCAATCAAGATTTCTAAATGGAAATTTTTTGATAACAAGATACAAGAAATTTCAAACAAAAGGAAAGGTCCTTGGAAACTTATAAATTGGGTCAAGAAAAGAAAACTCCTGGCTATTGAAGCTATCAAACACAATAGTCATCCATATCTCAAAATTATAGACCTTTGACAAGCCCTTCATGATTCAATCTGGCTCAACATCAACAAGTTGATATATCACTATTAGATGAAATTCCAGATAATACTCTGACTGAGTGGCTGCCTTTTTCAAATAAGGAATTCCTTTCTGCTATATACAAGTGTAGCAATGATTTGACTTCTGAACCTGATAAGTTATCTTGGAAACATCTTAAAGATTTAATTGATAAATCAGAAATTGATATACCTAAATCTGTTGTGGCTTTAATGCCCAATCTCATCCATTCATTAGATGCTTCATGTATACATCAAGGATTTAGAATGTCTCAATAAATTTATTAACATTGCTAATGCATGTATCAAATTAGAATATTGGCTATTGTACTTCAAAACATCTACATCTATCATTATCCCCAAGCCTAATAAGACTTCATATGACACTTCTAAGATGTTCAGGCCAATTATTCTTCTAAACATGCTTGGAAAATTAATTGAGAAAGTAATCAGTGAAAGGCTTCAATTTCAAGCTTTATCAAAGACTTTCATCCATCCTTGTCAACTAGGCAGACTCAAACAATGATCAATGGTGAATGTGAGTATTATCCTGACTTATCTCATTTGTGCTGGTTAGGTTAAAAATTGCTCAACTAGTACTTTAGCTTTTGACATTGTTCAATTTTTTCCCTCTTTAAACTATCAACTACTATCTAAAATCCTGAATAAGGCAAGCTTTGATTCTAGAGTTTGTCAATTCTTTAATAACTACATGGTTGGCAGAAAAACCAAATATTTATAGAATGACTTTTTTTCTCATTATTTTGACATTAATATTAGTATAGAACAAGGCTCTGCTTTATTCTTTATTTTATCTGCTCTCTACTTATCACTGATTTTTCATGTTTTTGAAGAAAGATTAAAAATCCTAAAAGTACCTGTTTTGGTTCTATCTTTTGTAGACAATAGACTTTTCATTACTCAAAACAAATCCCTTTATATTTCTAACTTAAATTATTTTTGTAGTTATAGAATTATGTTTTGTCTTTTTAACTCTTATCTGTTAGATCTCTCTATCTTAGGAGGTTCTGTGCTTTGTGCTTTGTCTTAAAGAAAGTTGGAGATACTTGAGGTTTATCTTTGATATAAAATTGTCCTTTCACCAACATATTGATTTCTATACAAACAAGGCCATATCCATGGTCAAAAGCATGAAAATGCTGCAAAATTCAGCAAGAGGTCTTATCCTATCTCAAAAATGTCTTTTGTATAGATCATGTGTTTCTTCTATTATATTATATGGATTCCTACTGTGGTTTTACAACAATGTCCCTTTATCATATCTGCTCAAAGTCTTCAGAGTCATGCAACACAGAGTTGCCATTTGAATACTAGGGTATTTCAAATATCTCTATCATTGAGTATTGAAGCTATTGAAGGCCTCATTCCATTACATTTACATCCTCAAAAGCTGGGTGGAAGGCTATAACTTTGTACTTATTCACTTTCTTCTAATCACATTATCAACTCTCTATTAGAGGCAAGACACTTCTTTAACCAACAATATTATCAGCTATCAATAAAAAACTTATTCCCAAAACAGAAATTAAAAATCAAGGGGCCCATCATAGATGCCAATAATAGATTAAATGGCATTTTAAAGTCTTTTGATCTGTTTAATCATGAATTTTCTCTTGGTAATAAATTAGTTGATTTATTTTCTAGTCACTTTTTTTTCTTTCAAATAAGAAAAGTGTCAAATCCAGAAAATCTCATCTTCACAAACTCAATGAAGTTGTGTTCAATGCTTCAACAGATTCTAAATCTGTCATTATCACATTGAATGCTAGCATCAAAAACAGCATTACAACTTCAATCTTGCATATACATATTCATAATTCACTAGTTATCAAAACCATCCATTATATTACAAACATCATCTCTACTGAAGCTAAACTGTTTGCAATTAGATATGGATATTGTCATCACCAACTCTATCCATGCTATGAAAAGAATATTTGATTTGTCCATTCATCCTTATCAAACCTAAATAGCTTCTATTTCCAAGGAAATTAGGCATTTCTTTGAAAGGAATCATTGCAATTCCATAGAATTCTGGAATTGCTCAAGTCAAGACAAGTGGTTACTTTATAATATTATAGATAAAGAGACCAAAAACTTCAACCTAATCTCTTTATTTCCTTGCAAGTCCTCATAAGAATTCAGTTAAAAAAAACAAATGTGATAATCTTCTAAATAAGTAGAAAATGAAGTTTCAAGCTTCAGATGACAAAGAGAGAAACTTCCTAGAGCTCCTTAACAACAATTTCAACACTATCAAACCTATGTATTTGAAAAGAGAGTCATAGCTAAAGCACTTTGATCATTCTAATTCACTATATGCTAAAGTTACAAGAACCATAGTTAATCATGCTTCTATTGGTAAATATTGGTTAAGATTTTTTCTGTGAGATGAATTTGCATATCCATGCAGCAATTACTCTATCAAAATGAAAAGACATATACTTCACAAGTATAAAAGATATAACAATTACTAGAATTCATGAAAAGATATGTTAGCTTATTTCATTCTTTTTCTAGAGTTGAATAGTGGTGCTTTTTCTTTCAGAGAAAGCATTATGTAGTATTTTTGAAGAGGGTGTTGACAAGCTCTCTTCATAAAACAGTTTTTCCTTTTTCTTTGTTTCTCTCTTCTTTTATCATTCTTTTCTTTTTATTTTAACTTTTCTTTTCTTTTTCTTTATTTTTTTTTCTATATGTTGTTTCTATCTGAGTGTATGTAACTATGTATGTAGTTACCACAGTCTGCTATCAAGCTCCATGTTGTGATAACTACTAGTTATAATAACCAATAGTAATACAAATAATAAATCTCTTAGTAAGATATCAAGTGGGGATCACAAGAGAACTCAACAAGGAGTCTCTGCTTATTTGCTACTCTATTTATATAAATTACACATGGTCCATGCTAACACTAATTTACCTTGTTCTAAAGTCCATACATCATTTATTCTTTATCCTCATGTCTTCCATAAGGACACTATGCCATATGCATATGTCCTAACATCATTCTTTTAGTCCCTTCTTGCCTAGTCTAGGTCTATGACCTCATATTATGTGATATGTCATGTGATTGAAGTCATGTGCCTCTTCATCATCAATAAAAGAAAAAGAAAATCAAAAGAAAAGAAATATAAAATCAAGAAAAATAGATAAAAGAAAAAGAAAAATATTAGTTCTCACATGCATTATAACACTCCACATTATAAATTGTTGATTTAAAAAAAGAAAAGTATGACATCATATGTAATTGTCATCAACTTTATCACATATTAGTTACATATATCACAGTTATAATCATATAACATAAAATAATGTAGAAGATTCTAAAAGAATAATATCATATAATATATTATGTTATGGCAACTACTAACCAAAACAGTTAATAGTTTACTAAGTAGTCTTATAATGAAGAATCTTATAGAAATCACAAGAAGACTTAATAAGAAATCCACAATATATTGCTATTCTATTTATACTAATAATACATGGTCTGTGCTAATAATAAATAATCCTATCTTAATGTCTATATGTCAGCTATAAATGTACTATATATATACTATAAAATAAATATGTTATAAATACATATCTTAATATACTTCCTTTCAGTTCTTTTTACAACATTCTAGGATAATGTCATTATGTCATGTGATATATCATATAACAAATAAAATTTAAGAGTCTAAGTATACTATAACATATTAATAGTATACTAATTTTATGTAGTCTTTAAGATAGGTTAGTAATGATCTTATATAGACCATTAGCTAGTATATATAAGATAAATACTTTATACTAAGGACTTTATTGAGTTTTTGTATTAACATAATATAAGATTCTTTTTTTACTTTATTTGTCAGAAATTTTAGAAATAGACTTAAATACTTGTTATTTTTGATTTTGATTTTATTTTCATATCTTTTATTTAAATAGAAGAAGTAATGTGAAGGTTATATATATTGTCTGAATGGTTATATCAGTCATAGTTATATATTATATGAAAAAATCAAGAGAAAGACCTATAATAGTTAATATCATAACAATATAAGATAAAATAGTCTGTTTATACTAAAAACTCCATTAAGTTCTCTTGTATTATTTAATACAAGAGTTATCATTTGTTCTATCACTTGAACTTAAGCTTAAGTTGTAACATGTGTCTTCTAAGTTACTACTTTTAATATATTCTTCTATTGATAGTATAGTAAACCTATTATTTAGTAATTAGGATATACATTTCACTAGCCACTCTATACAAAATTCTAATGATTACTTATATTACTACCTAATTTCTCTTATTTTATAAACTCTAGTTGCTATGCTATTTTAACATCCTTCAATGTGTTTAAGCTTTTTATTAGTTTTTTCTATTGCTCAATAGTTAATTATCTAATATTCAACCTTAATAAACTATATAATTCAGATCTCTATAATAGTAATATTTCTTAATAAGAATAGAACAAGATTTCTAGACAATATTTATATTTATAAAAATATCTGGGGAAAAAACAGTAATAATAGTAATAATGTAGTAAGGGATAGCTGTTTAAAGACTGGGATAACTGAAGAATCCTATGGTATTTTAAGGTTAAAAAGTAAGAGAAAGGTAGTTTACTAAGTTAACTAGAATGTCTAGTTAATCTTGTATATAGCTTCAAACTAAGCAGAGAAGTTAGTATTTTTAAACCTCTCTACTGATAAGATTATAATCTGATTCTAAATTACTGTTTGGAGTTTATAATAGAATTTAATGACTATTGTTAGAGTTAAAGATAATAAACTCTATTTATTTTATTTTTCTTTCTTATTTTTATTTTATTTTATATTTATTCTCTTATTTGGAACTTAGAGTTAGGGTTAGTATAATGTTACAGAATATAACTAAGATATAATACCTAATACAGTTACAGATTACATGATTATATCTGAGGATTACTAATATCTAGAGTAACTTACTTAGTAGTTCTATTTTAGATAACTATCCTAGATAGTATATCTAGTATATAAGCTGATAGTTTACACTATTCTAGCTTTATTCTGAAAATCAACCAAAACTAGTACTAACTTCTAGTGTTAGCAATAATATGTCTTACTATCTTTTGGTAATCGCAATTCCTTAAATTTTTCCAAGTCTTCTTCCAAAATAAATAACCAGCATAACTCATAGAGGTATAGTATATAAGCTAAAGCCAAAGATTATTTTAACTTTGTCTTTTAATGCCTCAGATAATATATAAACTAACTTATTAGACTTCTAAGATATCTCATTAGATCTTAGATGATAAGGTATGAACTGTGTCTAATAATATCTAACAGTGTAATTATAGCATATTAACCTTAGAAAGAGTACATGAACTTTAGAGTAAGTTATTTTCAGTGTATATATAGACCATTGTTTGTAGTATATAAGATAGACTAGTTTGTAACTAAAACTCTATCAAGTTTTCTTATATAAATCTTATACAAGATTCTTTTTCTAACTTAATACTTGTTGTGGCAACCACTAGACACTCAAGGTCCAATGATCTCACTAACGAGTAAACCTCAAAGGAGAAGTATAATGTGGGAATTCACAAGAGAACTCGACAAGGAG
>Ga0157358_1001363_pt1 | contig 10722 bp, 12 predicted proteins | sample AttcapACBM2_FD_111484 | JGI IMG/M metagenome (GOLD analysis project Ga0157358, IMG submission 111484) | Fungus gardens microbial communities from leaf cutter ant in Botucatu, State of São Paulo, Brazil - Atta capiguara ACBM2 | ecosystem: Host-associated > Fungi > Mycelium > Unclassified ...
CCTAATTAAAGCAATAATTGATTAGTATCTTTGTAGCTGTACCACTTTGAGAATCCTAATATCGACTCATATGATGACTATATTTAATCTAGGTCTGTAGCACCAGCAACAATGAATAACAATATACAGACTGTAATACCAAAAAGTATAGTTCTGGATCCAGGGTGGTTTGACAGGAACAGAACAAAATTTGAAGACTGGTGGAGGGAGATATGATTATTCCTCAAGAGTAATAGGGTCATTGAGACTAATGATTGGATCACAGCAATCCTAGCTTGTCTCAGAGGAGATGTAGCAGGCATTTACACCCAGAGAAAGCTAGATAAACTAGATAAAGAACTAGAAATCCAGAATTGGAATGAATTTGTTAAAGAAATCAAGACTACATTCAGCAACAAGATGAAAGCAGCAGATGCTGAATAGAAGATTAAATCTTTCAAGCAAGAGAAATGGAACACAGTGGACTTTATGATCAAATTAAAAGCTTTAGTTATGAAGGCAGACATAAATGACCTGCATGCAATATTTTTGCTGAAGAAGAACATACAACAGAATATTATCAAGACAATATTGGGATACCCACCCATTATAGCACCAGATATACTTAAAAATTGGAAGGTGGCAATTACCTTAGTAGGACAAAGATATAAGTCCATGGAAGGACAACATGATTACAAGACAGGTACCAGAACAATATATGAAGGACAAGAACAGTTTATAGATATAGGAAAGTCCAATAACAACTTCAAAGACAGAAAGCCAAAGTGCTTCAACTGCAACAAATATGGCCATATAGCTAAGAAATATTGGAAGAAGAAAGAGAAGGAAATAAGGAAATATTTCAAATGCAACAAAGGACACATTGTAAAAGATTGTAAAAGGAAGCAGCCAATAAAGAAATGAAAGATTCAGAAAGAATCAGATGATAAAGACAATGAGGAAGATGACAAGAAGAAGAGTTTTAGCAAAGATCTTGAGTAGGTATGGTACAAGAGATCTCTATAAAATCTCAGAATAAATATATTATTCCTAACTGATGAAGTAATTCTGAAAAGAAATTAAATATGCAAGTAAACATCAAAACAAAGAATGGAAAGAACCTCAAGGTCAAGACATTGGTTGATTCAGGATGCATATATACAAGGATTGATGAACAGTTGGTTAAGGACAAGAGAATTCAAACAAACCTAATCAACTTCTCATTTGAAGTTTTCAATGTGGACAGAACAAAGAATGGAGAGGTGACTAGTGTAGCATCTCTAGAAATTGAGATTAATAGACATCAAGAGCAGTTAGAAGTTACAGTAACAGATTTAAACAGCACAGATATGTTTTTGGGACATAACTTGCTAGTCAAGCATAATCCAGAAGTCAACTGGAAGAATGGAACAATATGGTTTACAAGATGTCCAGAGTCTTGCAAAACAAAGTACTAAGATATAGAATTCAAAACTAGAAGGATACAGGCTACAGAAAACAAAGAATAGAATAATGGTAAAATAGGAAAAAAGTCCAGTGCAACAAATCCAGAGGACCTACCAAACTATATTTGACTATTCACCCATTTGTTCAACAAAAAGAAATTTGAAAAGTTACCAGAATGACAGAAATGGGATCACAAAATAAATTTAATAGAAGAAGCACCAAAAGAACTAAATGCAAAGGCCTATGCAATAACACTCAAGGAAGAAGAAGCTTTCAATCAGTAACTAGATGAACAGTTAAAAGCTAGATTGATAGTAGAATCAAAATCAAAATATGCAGCACCATGTTTTTACATTTCAAGAAGGATAGTTTACTACAGCTGTGTTGTGACAACCACTTATCACAAGGACAAATGATCACACAAATGGTAAATCTCTTAGAGTGGATATCAAGTAGGAATTTCACAAGAGAACTTGACAAGGAGTCTCTGCTAAATTAGAGTTCTATATATACTAAATACACATGGTCCATGCTATATCCTCATGTCTGCCTTATTTTCTACTCAAGGCCACCATGTTGTATATATGTGTTCTGACATCATCTTCCAAATTCTTCTACTACATTCTGGGCCTATGACGTCACATCATGTGACATGTCATGTGACTGCGATGTCATGTGCCTCTTCATTGTCACTAAAAGAAAAAGAAATTCAAAAGAAAAGAAATATAAAATCAAGAAAAATAGATAAAAGAAAAAGAAAAATGTTAGTGTCCAAAGTGTTCCATAACAAGCTGGTTCAAGACTACAAAAAACTAGATCAAGTCACCATCAAAGACAAAATGCCACTACCACTAATAGAAGAAGTCATCAACAAATTGAAGAAAGCAAAGTACTTCAATAAACTAGATCTTATTTGAGGTTATAACAATGTGTGGATAAAGGAAGGTAATGAATGGAAAGTGGCTTTTCTAATAAACAAGAGACTATTTGAGCCACAGGTCATGCATTTTGAACTGTGCAACTTACTAGGAATATTTCAAAGAATGATAAACAGTATATTCAGAGAATTACTCTATGAAGGAGTACTGGCAAATTATATGGATAATTTTAGAATACTGGCCAAGATAATGAAAGAATTAGAAGAAAGAATGATTTGATTTTTGAAGATTACAGAGAAGTACAACTTATGTTTCAAAAGATCCAAGTGTGATTTCAATATAGAGAAAATCCTAATACTTAGAGTGTTAGGAACAGACCAGCTACTGAACCAGTTATGCTAAAAGTGCGCAATGTTAAGCTTAGCTTTGACATCTGGCTGGTACTATATATGTACTTCATACTGTACTCCTGACATAAAGTAGTTGTTGGAAAGGAACAAGTTCAAATGAAACAAGACAAGATAAAAGTGGTCAATGTTGTAGCAATCACTCGCTGTAACGGCACTCATAGTTTGCTTACTTCAGCAAAGCTCTCAAATGGCTATCTAGTAGTGGGAATTACAAGAGAACTCAACAAGGAGCCCTCACTGTATTGATCCTCTATATATACTACAGGCTCCTGGTCTGTGCTACAACCATGTGTCTACCTCATGTCCTATTACTCATCCACCATGCATCTACCTTAAGGCCACCATGCTTCCTACATGTGCCCTGACATCATATATTTAATCTCCACTGTACATGTGCACATTATGTGTACACCATGAGGAACCTATGTCCCTTGACGTCATTCCTAACCCTAACTCAGATCTAGACTCCTCTCGATCCTTCTAGACCATAAGTCCTTCTAGACTGTTTTAGACTCTATCACATGACTTCTAGGTCACGTGCCTATCTCCATCTGTTGTAGACTAATAATAATACTAACTATCTTTATCTGGCTAACCCTAACCCTAACCAAAGTCTGTCCACACTCTCATCTTATAACAGTCAAGGAATGGAAGACATCAACAAAAATCAAGAAAGTAAAAAGCTTCCTAGAATTTGCAAATTTCTACAAGAGGTTTATCCAGAACTTCAGTCATATAGAAAAAGTATTGAATGAGTTGAAAGGAAAGAAGGAATGGGTATGGACATGGGAACACTAATGGGCATTTGAGGAATTAAAGAAAAAGATAATAAGTTAACTCATACTTTTCCTTTTGAAAAGGGAAGATAAATTTAGGATAGAAACAGATGCTTCAAAATATGCCATTGGAGGGGTATTGTCCCAAGAACAGGAAGGAAAATGGGAACTAGTAGCCTTCCTATCCAGAATAATACAACCAGTGGAAAGGAATTATAAAATCTATGACAAGGAACTACTGGCAATTGTAGAAGCCTTAACAAAATGAAGGCAATATCTACTAGATGCAATGGAACCATTTGAAATCTGGACAGACTACAAAAACCTCAAGTACTTTAGAAAACCTTACAAGTTAAACAGAAGACAAGCAAGATAGTACTTAAAGTTACAAGACTATGATTTCACACTATAATATATCCCTAGAAAGACAAACATGAAAGCAGATATTTTATCAAGGAAGGACCAGGTGGACACTCAAGAAGACAACAAAGATGTTTAAATGCTCAAGGAAGAATTATGAAAAAGAAGAACAATGGCTGAAATTACAATGTTGAAAAAAAAACAGCATAATAGAGAAAATAGATTTTCTGAAGGAAATTCAGTGAAATGGGACAAGAGAGCAGGAAGTAATACAAAAATTAAAGAAAGAAGATGAATAAGCTTGGGAAGATGATGGAATAGTCTATGTGGAAGAACAGATATATATTTCGAATAACAAAAAGATCTGAGAACAAGTATTACAAGAACACCATGATCTTATAAATGTTGACCATCCATGATAAACAAGGATGTTGAAATTGATCAAACAGAATCATTGGTGGCCAGAAATTAAGAAATATATAAAGAAATATGTTCAAGGATGCCTCAAATGTTAGTAGAACAAAGTACAATATCAAAAAAAAGTAGGAGAATTACATCCATTAGAAACACTACAAGGATCTTGGTAAGAAATCAATATCGATATTATTAGTCCATTACCAAAGTTAAATAGAAAAGATGCTATTGTAGTTATCATAGATAGATTCACCAAGATAGTTAGGCTAAAGGTAACAATGACAAATATTTCTTCTGAAAAAATTGCAAAAATCTATAGAAACAAGATATAGAAATAATGTGGAGTACCAAGGAAGATCTTAAGTGACAAAGGACTGCAATTTTCATTAAAATTCATGAAGGAATTTATGAAGGCATTAGGAACTATGAGACAACTATTGACAGCATATTATCCTCAGATAGATGGACAAACAGAAAGAATTAACCAAGATTTTCATATAATGACAAGAAACATACGGCAATAGGACAAATACCATTTGAACTTAACTTTGGAAGACACCTATGGAAAGGAAACTTCATGGTACAAATGGAGTTTCCAAGACTAGAAGAATTCCTTATAGGACTACAAAAAAGTTGGAAAAAAGCTATGAAATTAATAGAGGTAGCACAAGAAAACATGAAAAAACAATTTGACAAGAAGAGAAAGAACTCTCAAGGGTTGAAGGTTAGAAACAATGTATGATTGGACAACAAAAATATTCACTTAAACAGATCCTTGAAGAAGTTGGACTAAAAAAATATGGACCCTTTAGAATTGTGAAGAACATTGGTCAAGAAGTGTTTCAGCTCATACTTCCAGAAGGATGGATAATACACAATATGTTTAATGAAGACCTGCTGACAAGATATAAAGAACTGCAGTTCAAAGAACAACACATGGAACCAGCACCTCCACCTATGATTATTAATGAAGAAGAGAAATACAAAGTTGAAGAAGTTAGAAAGTACAGAAAACAAGGATAGGGAATACAATATCTAGTACATTAGAAGGGATATAGAGATGAACACAACCAGTGGATCATAGAAATGGGGTTGTCTCATACTAAAGAGGCGATTGAAGACTATTAGACAAGGATTTTGAGTTGAAACCTATAAAGAGAGGGGGTAAAACTTCAATTTAATAGTTCACAACAATACTTGATATCACAAATGTCTTCACAAGTCACCAACAACTACATTACTGTGTCAACTTCCCCCAATCCATATATGACTAGAAAGCACAACAATATGGATGAAGCAAGAATATTTAAAAAGGAACATGATAACTGGACTAAATTATATCACAAGATATTGAAAGGACTGGAGGCAATAATTGATGTACAGAAGTAGGTACAGGATATGATAAAGGTAGTGGAAGAAACAAATACAACAATTACAGAGATGGAAGGCACAATTCTAAAAGCCAGCATTAACAACTAAACAATGAATACGATGAATATCCTAGAAATATCAGAAAACTTGCAATATCTGATCTAAAGCAACATGGAAGATCAAACATATCAAATTCAAAGAATGTTAACCAACAAATTGAATGCATACAAGAGAAGAGGAAACAAGTATGTGGATGATAATATTCAAAAAATCCAAGAGTTGTACAAAGATGAAGAATAGACAAAGAAGAAGTTGGAAAGAGGAAGAGTAAAAGAGGAAGAGGTAATATTAATCAAGCCATATGAGATATCAACAACTACATCCAAGACAACTGAGACAAGCTTCATACATAAAAAAATTAAAAACTTGGAATAGTACATGAAGTTTGTTCATTTTCTAATACAAACAAGAATATTCAAGCCATCTCTACATTATTAATCACTTTGCTTTAGAGGAGAACAAAATTCTGAATTCTGGAAGGAGATAGCAGTGGCTTTTGTTAAAGAAAAACACAATATGAAAACCTCACAAAATGGATACCCTATATTCATATATCAAGGAGGTCCTCTATATGAACCATACTTCATTGCTATTGATAATTGAGGGCAAGCAATCATTGGCCCTACAAAGAAAATTGTAGCAACTCATGTGGTTGGGGAACTTGAAGTACTAATCTGATTCATGTGGACATGAAACCTAAAAAAGAGATATTGTTACAATTGATACCTCATATCTTCAGCATGAACTAAGACATAGGTTGATGATGATATGATTGGTTGTGCTGAAGTAGTGTCACAAACTTTATTCAGCTTGTATCTCCACAACCAGTGGACCGATTTTCACAAACTAAGTTGTGCTGGAAAGCCCCAAATGAGGGCTATCCGCATATATGTGAGATGTACAAAAGCGACAACAAATGACTGAGATATAAGGCCATCAGTAGCTGTAAAAGCTTTGTCTGCTAATATCTCATGAAAAGCTGAACAGATTCACATGATTGAACTTGCGTTGGGAAGGCTCATCAATCTGTTTCCAACGATATATGGTACATCTCAAAGCAATAAGTATTGGTAGAGATACAAGCATATCAATGTAGTGACATAATTAGTTACCTTCTAAAATTAGCCTGACAGCTGCTTTGACAGATGACAGCTCCCATCAGGTATGAGTTTTGATCATGTGATGGCAACAGCTTGCGCACGGACCATTACTCTTTTGTATATATACCTCTGTGTCTGAGGGCTAGACCTCAGACTTAACAACATTAATTATTCTTGTTGATACTACTCATTATTACCTCCTTATACTAAACCTCTAAAACACCACTAAGTTCAAGTATCACAACCAGTGAGTATCTTATTTGTGATAAGTAGTCTCAGTTAGTGTCTCATATAGTAGATGTTATATCCTTTCTCTGTCCTTATGTTTATGACTGATCATCCTTATGTATTGTGAATGTTTTCCTCATGTTACTTTTATATATATATAGCATAAATGTACTCTTGTATCTTTATGCTTTACCAATTACATTCTTCTTTACTTTCTTCTTAAGTCTTTGTCTAAGTTGCAATCTGAGCTCAGTCTAAGATTGTAATAGTTTAGAAGGTATGGGAGGAGAAGTAATACTTGAAAAATTAACTAGTTTGAGAGTAGTGATTTTACCAATATTTTTCTCTGGTTTGCTTACTAGTATATTATTGGTGAATTTTTCTGCTATTTTTTCCTGAAAAGATTTGTTGCCATCCTCTGACTCTAATGTGCCCTATTCTTCCTCAAAATAGAAGAGACAAATGTCCATGCTACTTTACTGAAGCCTTTAATACAAGAGATGTCTTTTTTATTTTTATTTTTAATATTTGTGTTTTTAATGAAGTTGGCCATATATGCAAGAGAGACTTCAATATTTTCAGTGTTGATTGTTACTATCTCTTAATTTCCAAAAATAGAGATAGGATGAGTATGACCATCCCAAAGATTGAGATTGGCCAGCTGATAATCAGAGTATGAAATAAAAGAAAAATTAAGACTGTTTGATTGGTCCAAATTAAAAGAGGCATTAAATGCATTGTTATCACAAGGTAGAGGCATATTGCTGGAGTTGTTTGTCTTATTCTGAATATTTGACCCTTCTTTCTTGGAATTTTCATAAAATAGTTGAAAATTTTCTGCCTAGAAGGAGTCATTGTTTTGAGCCTCTATGTGGTCTTTATATGGAACCAAGAAGATGCTAAAGTGAGCTAAAGATTCTCTTCAGAGGTTTGGGTTTGATATATTGGATATTACTCTTAGTATATTTATACAAATATCCTCAGAAATAATATTAGATCTTAATGAGTTAGACATAGCTAAAAAAGTAGAAGATAAATTTATATTTGCAATTTCTCTATTAGGTACTACCATACAAGATGGTGGTATGAGGATTTGAATTCTAGTAATAGCTAACTCAAACAAATTGTTAGACATACAAAGCTTAGATGCTAGTTTCTTTAGTTAAATTCCTTTTTTTTCTTTTATTTTCTTTATTTGGATTTAGGGTTAGGGTTAGAGTGACATCATGATAACACTATCACACATCAGTCATATTAGATAACATAGTCATAGTAACAGTCACAAATTACAAGAATCACACAGAAAAATGTAGAAGGTTCTGGAAGGATGACATCATACAATGTGTGCAATACATGTTGATCTTAAGGCAAACATATTATAGTGCACTTAGACACTAAGATTTTTCTTTTTCTTTTATCTATTTTTCTTGATTTTATATTTCTTTTCTTTTGATTTTTCTTTTTCTTTTCTTTTTATTGACAATGAAAAGGTATGTGACTGCAGTCACATGAAATATCACATAATGTAAGGTCATATGCCTAGAACAGACTAAAGTGGACTAAATGAATAACATTAAGAAGCATGTCAATAGTATATCTACCTTATAATATACATATAGTGCATTCATAAACAACATATAGACTTTAGGACAAGGTAAATTAGTGTTAGCACAGACTATCTGTAATTTATATAAATAGGGTAGCAATTTAGTAGAGACTCCATGTCGAGTTCTCCTATGATCCCTACATTGATAGCCTACTGAGAGCTTTGCTGATTTATGTGATTATTGGACTTTGTATCTAGTGGTTGCCACAATAGAACACATGGTGGTTTAGAGTAGGCTAAAAGAAGTAGTATCATGGACCATGGTAGTTTAGTATATAGGATAGACAATCTTGTACAGAGTTCTTTATTGAGTTCTCTTGTGTTAACTCTAATACAAGGTTTTTCTTATTGATTTATTCTAAGGTCTTTGAGTCATAACACAAATGATGGCTGGAGTTTTCAATTCACTTCTCTCTTTCATACCACTATTTTGTATGGTAGTGCCTAACAGAGAAATTGCAAATATAAATCTTTCTTACTACAATTCAGTTATGTTTAACTCAATGAAGATTAATGTTATTTTTAAAGATATTAACATGAATGAGTTGAGAGGTATGTTCTTGTCATTGAACCCAAACATTTCAAGAGAAATGTAGACTTATTTAGATATCTTGTCTATCTCTTACATTGACAGAATGAAGATATAAAACAATAATCTCTTTTGGTTGAATATCATATGCAAGCCCACCTGTCTGGAAATTATATTCCCACAGTGATATCATCTCCAAATTATACAAGCCCACCTTTCTCACAACATATCTTATGGTAGTGCTGCAACCCTTCAGGTATTCTGTCTTCCACAGTGGAGATACTCCTATTCAACTTGGTCTTCCATGATGGAGTTACTCCTGTCAGTGTCTCAACACTGAAACATCTACTTGGGGTAATAGGAGTTTTACCACTGAAACCCCAAGTATCTCCTAAACTATCTGTTTATATATAAGACTAGTAGTTACATTGTAATTCACTAGTCTGATAATTGACAAAGATAATTCTTATTGAACTTGATCTCTGGTGTTCAATGAAAACACACCAAATTAGCACTTACTCCCATCTTGGACTTCTTCCTATCATCTGAAGTTGTGACTATGCAGCAGACAGACGGCATACCACATAAGCTGAAGCCAAGGTCATTCCACAAGTCTGCTCATCTCTGAGTCTATTCTGCAGACTTCCACTCTGATGTGAACTGCATCTGACAGTATTATCAGACTCCCAAGTCTGCTGTCGCTTCTGAGCAGTTCTATCTGCTAAATCCTCTGTTGTAGTTCCATCTGCAATTTAACTCTACAATCCACACTTCAAGTCCAAAAATGGCTTCCTCTTGCTGTAACTCTTCAACTCCAGTCCCACTGCTTAGAACACTCTTTAATATGATCTCACATTTCAGTGACCAGATGGCTTATCCACCAAATATGCCATGACACTCAAGATGAATTCACCAAAGAAGCTGTTCATCTCCAAGGTCTCCTTCCAGTACAATTCAACCTGACTGAACAGTTTCACCTTTTTCTGGCCCAAGTATTATCCCTGTGGACAACAATCCCAATTGGGAGGATGCTTCCGCTAATCCTATTACTAACAATAATACAGCTAATAGATCTACATCTTCTACTCACTCATAGTTTAAACCCTGTCAGAACAATAATACTAATGAACAATTGGCCAAAGTACTTGGCTAACTTGCTAACACACTTAATCCTAATCAGACTCCTAGTCCCAATACTAATACATGTTATGAACTAAAGCCCTTAGGATTGGACAATAGAACAACTTTTATATTGAGTAATATAAGAGAACTCAATAAAGATCTCTTTACAAACTAGTATACTACTACTGATGGTCCATACTCACTACTATACACCCTACCCTAAATGACCATGTGGTATCCATGTTGTATGACATCATTTGTTCTAGAACCTTCTACTTCATTCTTCCAAATCTCATGACCAATATTATGACCACACCATTAGATTGTGACTGATGTGACAGTGTGACTGATCACTTCTAACCCTGACCCTAGCTGTTCTAAAAATAGAAAAATAGGAAAATAAAATGAAATGAAAATGAAAATGAAAAATAAAATAGAGAGAA
>Ga0157358_1001364_pt1 | contig 10720 bp, 6 predicted proteins | sample AttcapACBM2_FD_111484 | JGI IMG/M metagenome (GOLD analysis project Ga0157358, IMG submission 111484) | Fungus gardens microbial communities from leaf cutter ant in Botucatu, State of São Paulo, Brazil - Atta capiguara ACBM2 | ecosystem: Host-associated > Fungi > Mycelium > Unclassified ...
AACAGTTATAATTTATAAGTTATAATTTGTAAATTATATAAAGTTATTTTTTATTCAGTATAATTTTTACTTTTTACTTCTTTATTAGCCAATATTTCAATAATACTTATATTAATGAAAATATTTATTTTAATTTTATAACTTAGTATATTTTTATTTAAATAAATATAAGATTATTGATGAATATCCTTATCAAAATCTAAATACAAACTAGAGAACTGATTTAAGTTAATCTAGTTATACTTTAATATTATTAAAATATAAAATATAAAATAAGTAAATATAAGATATTTATATTAAGTATTAGTAATAAATATAATTAATTTAATATATTTTAAAATTTATAGTTTAAAAAAATTATTAAATTATAATAATAATTACCATAATAGTAAATTAAACTTTTAAAATATTTGAATATACTTACTTGCTTATTTAAAATAAAATTTAAACTTAATTCAAGTAAAATAATATAATATCACAATATATTAGAAATATATAAGATAAACTTATTTATGTTAAAAACTTTAATAAGATAATATTGTTCAAGTTATAAACAATAGATTTTTTTTTAATATTATATATTACTGTTACAATTACACAATACAATGAAATAATGTAAAAATTTGATAAAAAATATATAGTAAGCTAAATTAGTATAATATAAATTATAAGCTAAGTATATATAAGATAGATATATTATACTTAGTAATTTTATTAAGTTTTTTTCTATTTTCTCAATATAAAAGTTTGTTTTTTGTCTTTTATGCTACTATTTAAGCTTAAATTATAATAAATATAAGTTTTCTTTTCATTCTAATAATTATCTTATAAAGCTAATATTATTTTGTAACTTTAAATCTGGAAATTAACAAAAATCATATTTTATTTTACTTCTAAATAAGATAACTTTCTTTTAAACATTATAAAATTATAATTCTAACTCAATTTATAATCTAGTAATTTTTTAGATAACTATATCCAAAAATAAATAAATCTTTCAACATTTCTTTATATAACTAACTATAAATATTTATAATTGTGTTCAATAATTTTTTTTTAAATATTAACAATTTATTACATAGAATACGTAGGCAGACCATGGTAGCTACAATGTAACTATATACAGAAGAACCCAAACAACATGAAGAGAAAGAAGAAGAAAAGAAAAGAAAAGAAGAGAAAAAGGAAACCTAGCTAGGTTATAACTATAAGATCTACTCAAAGTAAATTAAGTAATGTCATTTGAAAATGCAAACATATTAGGGTTACATTCAAGAAACATGACAAAATGAACAATAGAATCTCTTCTAAGATTCTAGTACTTGTTGAATCTTTAGCAATTGTGTAATATGTGATGTCTTGTCTCAATAGGGTATTGACCACACAGACACTTGAATTCTTCACTTGGGAAGAACCTAGGTCTATATTCACCTATAGGCATATGATTTGTAATGGCTTTAGAAGCTCTTGTACATAGGGAATTTGAGAGGCCTATATATTGAAGCCACAGTCCACTTTTGATATAAGATAAATTAAGCAGATTGTTATCACTGTCAACAAGATCAAGGAAATTGTTGCCCTTGAAATCTGATGCTTGGAAAGTCATTCTCCAAATGTTAATGAGGTCATCACATTCTTTTTCCCTGCTAAAGTCCCAAGAAAGTTTGCTCAGAAGCATAGAGATCGGTCTGAAGGTTTTGGTTTTAGTATTGATAACCTTGTGAAGATACCACTTGCTGCAACTTGGACATTCCCAGAATTCAATATGACACTCTGGACATTGGAAAAATATCAGGCATGGTTCATACTAGGGTAGAAGTCTGTAGAATGGACTTAGAGATAAGCAGACTTGTGGAACGACCTTGGCTTCAGCTTATGTGCTGTGCTGTCTGTCTGCTGCATGGTTGCAACTTCAGATAATGGGAATAAGTCCAAGATGGGAATAAGTGCTGATTGGTGTGCCACCATTGAACACCAGAGATTAAGTTCAATAAGAGTTATCTTCATCAATTATTAGACTAGTAAATTACAGTGTAACTACTAGTCTTATATACAAACAGATAGTATAGGAGATGCTTGGGATTTTAGTGTTGGGACACTGACAGGGGTAACTCTATCATGGAAGACCAAGTTGAATAGGAGTATCTCTGCCATGGAAGACAGAATATCCAGATGGTTACAGCACCACCATAAGACATGTTGTGAGAAAGGTGGGCTTGTATGTTTTGGAGATGACTTCACTGTGGGAATGTAATTTCTGGACAAGTGGATGTGCATATGACAGAAAAGAAAGTTTGGAGGTTATTTAGGATAGCTACCAAATGTTTTTGGAATGGATGAGAAAACGAGTCAAAGATTTTTTGGACTGCATGGATTGAGTCCATGATAACAATAATCTTGGAGACATCGCAATTGGCAGTTGCTTGATTGATGCTATATTTGATAGCAAAGAGTTTGGCCTCTATACTTGTTATGTTAGTGGCATGGTGGAGTGTTTTCATGATAGGTTTGTCACAAACATGGATGTGTGCAATAGACATAGCCACATTGTTCTTGATGCTAGTATCTGTGATGACAAGAGTAGAAGACAGATTATTTGAAGATTCAAGAGTTATTTTGTCAAGTTCTTGAACACTAGACTTGATATTGTGGCTAATATGCTTGTTAAAGAAATGGAAAGAAAGTGTTTAGTATGAGTATCAATGATTCTATTACTGGGAGAGAATTCTGGGTTAATAGGATTGAAAGATGGAAAAACCTTATTAAAATGATTATCCATGTTGACTATATGGTCTTTGATGAGATTCTGCTGTCTTCTCATTAAAGAAATGAGCAAAAGAGCATGTTGGTAAGAAGGAGAGATAAAATTGTAACCTATAAGGGTATAGAGAATATGGTTAGATGGAAGTGCATGTACTCTAAGTTGTGATCTGCCACCAATCTTTATTAAATGAAGATTAATGGGGATAAGACCAGCAATAGCTTTGATGCCTAATGAGGAGGAGGTTTTGAAGGCACCCACTATCCATAAGGCTGCTTTTCTTTGTATTTTGTTAAGGATCTTCAAAGAATAGGAAAGTGGGGCCCTATTGTAATGCCAGAGTTGGAAACTATATAAGGTAATTGGTATAGCACAACTCCTATAGAGAAGACATTTTTGGTTAGGATTTAAACCTCTTGTGGAATTGCCAAGAATTTTCATGCATTTGACGGTTGAAATCACCTTGTTTGCATGAAAATCAATGTAATTGTAGAATGAGAGTTTCCTGTCAAACATGAAACCCAAGTATTACCAGGAATCTTTTGGAGATAAGACTGGTCCATTAAGAGAGGGAGGATGAAAGATTCCATGCAATCTTGAAAAGTGAAAGACTTTGGTCTTTGAATATTCAACTAAAAGACCAAATTTAGTAAGAAGATTGACTACTACATTGTAACTACAAAAAAGCCAAGAATTAGAAGTTTCAAAGGATTTACTTTAAGTAATAAGCAATCCATCATCAACAAAAAAAAGTAAAGAAATCTGTAAATTAAGATTTTTTAGATGCTTTTCTAAAATGTAAAGAAAAGGAAATAGATATAGAGCAGAAAGAATGGGAGAAAGTGCTGAGTCTTAGCCCACACCAACATTAACATCAACAAAATGAGAAGAAAAATTGTTCCAAACATAATGTGTTTTTCTGTTAACCAGGTAATTGGAAAAGAATTGGACAACATGTGAATCAAAACCCATTTTCTTGAGAATAAGAGAAAGGAGGTAGTAGTTAAGAGAAGGAAAGAATTGCGATATGCCAAATGCAAGGGTGCTGGTTGACATATTCTTGACCCATCCCATACATATTAAATGAGTTAGTGTGATACCTGTATTTGTCGTGGATTTGAATTTAAGGCCTCCAAGTTGACTCTAGTGTATGAAGTTGTTAGCGATCACATGAAATTGCAATCTGTCACTGATGACTTTCTTGATGAGTTTACCCAATGTGTTGAGAAGGACTATAGGTCTGAATGATTTAGGCAGATCGTAAGATGCTTTATTGGGTTTTGGAATAATAATTGTCAAGGAAATCTTGAGGTGTGATAACCAGTGACCCAACTCAATATATACATTTGCAATGGCTGTGACATTACTTAAACACGTCTTATCCTTGAGGATAGCTTTGAGATGCCTCCATGACACTTTGTTAGGACCTAAAGCAGATGAATTGCTGTATTTGGATAAAGCACTGATGAACTCTTCTTTTGAAAACCAAGTCCAAGGTGCAGAAGGAAAGGTATTGAGTTTGTTTAAAACATCATTTTCTATAATACAATGCTAAGCTTTGTTCAACGTGAAATGTAATGCTTGCCAGAGATTGTCTAAGATAAAATACTGTTGACCATTGTACGTAATGGCTTCAGGAGCTAGTAGTTTTCATTTGTTGACCCAGCTCATGAGTTCCCATAAACCTCATTTTTTGTTGGCTATTTCTGCAATTTTGAGATCAAAGAACATCCTTTTGGTATTCTTTACAGTTTTATAGAAGAACTTCCAATCTTCAAACCTCTTTGAGAGTCTATATCTATTGAGATCTCTACTGCAGTTATCATTCCATTAGCTCTTGGAATGTTTTGTAATGTTGACAAATTTCATGTTTTTGTTCTATGCATTGTCCACCCTTTTGGTGAAGTTGTTGACAGCTTTTTCCAGTATGGGGATTTTGAAAAGATTTAAAATGTCCAGCTTCTTTATAGCACTGATAATATCTTTGACAAAGATTTCTTCTTCATTGCTGTCTTTTCTGATGGATTTCTTGTGCATGTTAATGAACTCTTCAGATATAGGGATCATAATAGATAGAGGAGTATGGTCTGATAAAAGATGCCACTCAGGATGAATAATGTGATTGTTAAGTTCAGACAAATCATATTAGAGAAATATGAGATCAATGACTGAATTTAAGTCATAAGGGCTATTAGCATATCTGGTTAGAACCTAGTTAATAAAGGACAACAGAGATAAATAAAGAGAATCTGCTATAATAATTGAGTCATTGCTGATAGATGAATGGTATGGAAAAGACAGGTCCTACAAACTATCTCTGATATTGAAGTCTCCTGCCATAATCAGAAGATTTCGAATATTCACTTCAGTATCCTTTAGATACTTTAAAGTAGAGTAGGAGGAATCAGAATATATATTTATAAGCCAAAAAATATTGCTATTGTTAAAAAAGGAGGCAAGAAGGATATCTCTGTGGTTAATAATATCTTTTCAAATAGAGAAACAAAGAGAAGAAAGTCTCATATTTATGTAAGTGATGACTCTTGGGGAGTCAGAGTCATTGGTGTTGGATCTAACAAAGGTTAGCTAGTTAGGGTGGTTTACTACACCAACAAGAGTGTCTTCCTCACAGTTTGAAAAGCTAGGGATTGAGTGAATTGAGGATTAAGAGGGTTCTTAGATGAAAATGATATTGAAATCGGATTTGACTTCCAGGATGGTATTGATGAGGAGGGAGTTTTTCCAAACATTTTGAGAGAATATTCTGATGTTCTTAAAGATCATATCTTGGTGGTGTTCCCAGAAGAACAAATTGACTCTTTGTGATTTTCTCAGATCTTGGTATATTCTTCACTATGCTATTCCTTATTGAAATGGTACTTTCAGAAAGGACAATTGGTGGAATTGGCTTGATGATTGCCTTTGCAATTGGAGTACTTGAAAGAGTAAAGGCAAGGTTCACCCTTCTTTGTTTTGAGTCTAGGAGGGTTAGTTTTTTCATTAGCCTTACAGCACTATGCAAATTCTCTATAGTGAATGGTTTGGTGTAGGCCATTATATTTGACACATTTAGCTCTTTGGATCCTGTATATGCCTGCTGTATGGCTTCACTTCCAGCAGTTTTTGTATTAGGGGATGCCTGGGTTCATGTTTGTACCTCAAATAGTGCTAATGAATCTTCCAACATTGAACCTTTGATTGATAAGGGATTTGGCTTTGGAGCCACTTTGAGCATCCCAAATATTGATCCATATTATGGCTATATCCAACTTCGGTGATATCTTGACTATCCTGGGTTTTGATGCTAGTACAACATCATTGAAGATATGATTGTTTTTGAGAATTCTTTCGACTTCATCAGATGAAATATGAGAATTAGTAGCTTTAGACAAATAGGAAATACTGACAATCTTTAAGTAGGATTTGGATTGGGGTAATCTCAGGGATTGAACTTGATCTGAATTGATGTAAGATGTGCTTTTGACATACTTTTCAATAGCTTGAAGATCTGAAAGAGAAGCAATATTGTTAGTTGTGATGATAATGCCTTTTCCATTAGTGCAAATATAGTTGGCCATTGTGCTGGACTTGACGTTCTTGAGAATATGGTTGATATTAAACATGTGTATACTCGAATCCTTGACAAAATTGCTTGTATTATTGTCTTTTATCAGAATGATTACTTGTTTACACAATAGGCCCTTGGTAGTCATATTGATTTTAGGTTTAGGTTTGTCTTGACCACTTATGATTTTCTGAACAGCTTTAATTTTCTTGTTTTGAAGGCATAGAAAGGCCTCTTTGATTTTAAATGTCTTTCTAGTAACATTGGTAGGGATAGATGATTTGGTAGATGCCTGTATATAAGATTTTTTTCTATTAGTATTAGGTTGCTGTTTTTTGAAATATTTGGATATTTTAATGATTTCCTTAGCCAATTTTGCCAGGATAGGAGGGGAAAGAGGCAAAATATAGGAAGAATTTGTAGGGTTAACATTCTTGGGTTTTTCAGTTACCTTTGCTGCTTGAGGACTGAACTTGGATTTAATGTTGTTTCTGAAAGATCTGTTAGTACCATCGACAATAAGATTGTCCCAGTGTAAGGTATAGAGGGCCAAAATGAACCTCCATACTATCTTGCCTAAGCCTTTGAAATCTTTAATGTCATTAGCTTTACTATCATCAATACCTTTACTGAGAATATATTTTTACATCCTGAAAAGTGATTCCTTGATGTTTTTGATGTCTAAACCTAAGTGTTCCATAGAGCTATGTAAGGAGATTGCTCTAAATTCACTATCCCATGAATCCTGATCCAGAGCTTGATTAGCATTGTAATTTAATTAAATATTGAATATATTGTTGGAGTTTGCTACAGTAGGGTTGACATGTGTTGGAGCCACATTGACTACACATTGACTACACATTCATTCCTCATGTTAGAGAGGAGGTCAGCCACCTTGCTGATATTTTGATTCTGCCTGTTATAAGATAAGAAAGTGTGAACAGACTTGAGTAAGATATACTAACAACTATTGATTTATATTCTACTACTTTAGCTTATTTTAAATAACTATGTGTTATTTTTAAAGTTAACATATGTAAAACATACTGTATATTATTATTATTTTAGAACTTTTTATATTTTTATTATTATTATATGATCATGTGACATTTTATATAAATAGTTTGTTATAGTTATGATTATGATGTCATACTAAACTTTAACTCTATAATAAAAAAATTAAAATTAAAATAGGATCTAGCATTTATATATAGCCCAAAATAGAAATAGAATATATAGCTTACAAAAGAAAGTTTAAAAGTATGAAAATATTAGGAAATTTCATTAGAGGGTTGTTATTCATATATAAACAACTACTTGTTAAATTTATATTATATCCATTGTACTCTACAGCTTCTAGCTATAGTACTACAAGAGAATATTTCTCTTTTACTCTTTTAAAGAATTAAAGAAAATATAACATAAAGTTGTGACATAAATTACTAGTGTTTTTTGCATTTTATTATTATGAGAAGTTGAAATCTTAGCAAGTTTAATTCTTATTTACCTTTATCTTAACAAAATCAGTGAAAAACATTATCTGAGAGTTGCATCTTTACCTCAGTAACATACTCTCAATTTTCTATTAAATAACTATTACTTGAAGAAGGCTAAACTTTATAGCTTATTAATGACTCTTCTTATACAAAAATAATGTTCAAAAATCAAGAGTTTAATAGTAGACTCTAACAATTGTTTAAATGAAGTTTTGTGTTTCTTTTATAAACTTTACAAAGAACTCTCTCTAGGCTTTTACTTAGTAAATATATTTTCTAATTATTTTCTTTTTCACATACAAGAATATGACCACTCTCACCAAAAGAAACTTAATAAAATCTTTGATAACTCCATTTCAAACCTAAACACTATCATAGTTATATCTGATACCAGTATCAAGAATAATGTTGCTACTTCAATTTTGTATATATTACAATGATTAGAATATTATTGCAAAAACAATTTATTATATAATAACTATCACATCCACTTAAGTAGAACTCTTTTCCATTAGATGTGGAATTAATCAAGTAGTTCATGTTCTAAATATTAAGAAAATTATTATCATTATAGATGCTATTCTAGCTGCAAGATATATTTTTGATTTGTCTACTTATCCTTATTAATTACACTCTATTACTATATCTCAAGACCTTAGAGCCTTCTTTAAAAATAAGTTTAATTTTGTTTTGGAATTGTTCTAGCAGTTATAAATGGCCTTCTTATTTTGTAATTAATATAGAGACTAAATAACTTAAGACAAACTATATTTTCCTATGCAAATTCTTCCTGGGAATTTAGCAAAAAAGAATAATGCAATTTAATTTTCAAGAACTAGTAAATAATATTTCAAGTATCAGATTTTAGGAAAAAGAACTTTCTAGATCTAAATGATAATAATAACTTATTTACTAAGCTTACTTACTCAAAGAGTGGTACTTAGCTTAAATACTTTGGACACTAATATATTATGTGTATATACTGTCAAAGCTATTACAAATTATACTCCAATTAGTAAATATTGTTTTAAATTCTTTTCTAAGAAATCCCTTACTTGTCTATATAAAGACTATAAGAAGACTGGCTTTTTCAAGCTCTTTCTCTTCTGTGTTTTTTTTTGCTGATCCATAATTTGTGACATTTTCCCACATTTACACTTATCTACTTACCTGATCTTCCATACTCCAGATCTCTTCAGATTATATACCAATACTCTCAACTATTCAGATATATTATTTAACTTTATTTTACATACTCTCTTGTTCTTTTACAACACTCTGTAGTCTTCTAAAAGTCTGCTAGTATTATCTGTATATCTACTTATCTACTTTTCCATATTTTAGAAGATACAGTACCTACTAAGTACTCTAGCACTCTTCTATTTTAGTTCTTCTATTTTAAACTGTTTCTGATCACTTAATTATCATTATTTCTTGTTTATGTAATTGGAATTCTGATACATTAGAATAAATCTGTTAATATATAGAGTAGTCATCACCTTTATGTCAGAATTAAAAATAGTAAACTCTATTTATTCTCAATTTCTTATTTTGGGGTCTGAGGTTGGAGATTAGTATGACACTACATGTCATAGTTAAAACTGTCACACATCAGTCACATTCACACAACACTGTTGTAGTTACAGGATCATACAATTATATATCATAATAAAAGACAGTAGAAGGTTCTGAAAGAAATATTTAACATATATTGACCTTAAGGCAGATACATGGTTATTTAGGGTAGGCTAATGTAGTAGAGTACAGACAGTATATAAGGTAGACAATTCTATACAGAGTTCTCTATTAACTTTTCTTATGTTAATCCTAATATAAGGTTCTTTTACTTAATACATTTTATTCCTTATATATAGTATTTACAAACTGATAAGTAAATAGAACAAGTCAACTAGAAGCTTAATCAGTACCTACAGCTCATTGTAAGAAATAGCAAGACAATTGGCATAACTCTCTCTCTTGGGCCAATTTTCAGTATAACAATTACATATACTTGTTCATATAGTAGCTTTCTTTTCTTCTCAATACTAGATATTTTTAACAAATGAAATTTGAACTATATCCAAAGAAATTAAAGCTGGAAGGAGTATTACAGTCTATAAAATAGATGAAGTCCATTATTAATATTAAAAATAGTAAGCTTTATTTTATTTATTTTATTTTGGACTTAGAGTTATAGATTAGCATAACATCACACATGATTGTTACAAACCATTACATAATGTGGTACATATATCATACAGAAGAATGTAAAATATTTTAGAATAATAATGTTATACAGCATGTTTACTATATATTAATCTTATAAATAATACATAGTCTTTAGAATAGGTTATATAAAGTTTTGTACAGACTAACTAACTAGCATATATTAGATAAACACTTTGTACTAGGAGGTAAATCTTATATAAGGTTTATTTTTTTCTTTATTAACTAAATTCTAAGTTTTGAATTATAATATCCATACTAGATAAAGCTAAGGCTGCTATCTACAAATTGTAGAATAAAATGATCAAGTACTACAACATATATTACATCCTTATTCTCATCTTTAGACCTAGTGATAAGATATATCTGGACTCTGCATATATTTATACTATATACCTATCAGTTAAGCTAGTATATTGGCATCTAGTGTTGTAGACTTGAAACCTTAGTGTTGGTTCCGAGACTAAACCTTGTATAGAATTGACACAAGAAGAACTTGATAAGAAGCTTCTACTCTATCTACCCACTATATATACTACTTTGTCCTGGTCCGTGCTATAACATTATATTACTGACTCTAAAGTCCATGCTCTGTTCTCATGTCCTATTACTTATCCACATGTGTTTTCCATAAGGCTACCATGCTTCCTACATGTGCCCTGATGTCATACC
>Ga0157358_1001365_pt1 | contig 10713 bp, 10 predicted proteins | sample AttcapACBM2_FD_111484 | JGI IMG/M metagenome (GOLD analysis project Ga0157358, IMG submission 111484) | Fungus gardens microbial communities from leaf cutter ant in Botucatu, State of São Paulo, Brazil - Atta capiguara ACBM2 | ecosystem: Host-associated > Fungi > Mycelium > Unclassified ...
ATCTCCTTTAAACTCCATAAATTACTTGGACTTTATATGAAGTTTTCTCCTTTCCAATCTGAACTCCTATTTAGTATGAAACACTCACTTAGAGATCTGTTTTAATTACTTCTTTTGCTACTTTATGTATTTAAGGCTGATGATTACTTTGTAATAGCTAGTCTGATAACTAACTAAAGTTGATACACTTTACTTCTCTCCTTATAACTTTTTACAAGATCATTCTAACAATGCCAAGATCACAGAAAGTGGACTTAGTTTCTTTTTATTTTCTTTCTCATTTTTATTTTATTTTCAATTTTATTTTTCTTTATTCTATTTTTAGAACTAGAGTTAGGGTTGGAGTGATAAGATCATGCTATCACACAGCAGATCACATTAGATGACATGGTCACAAGTTATATAACACATAGAAGGATATAGAACATTCTAGAAGAGATAATGTCATACAACATGTAAAACACATATTGACCTTAAGGCATACACATAGTCATTTAGAGTAGGCTAGAAATAGTTTGCACAGACCATTAGATATTAGTATATAAGGTAGACAATCTTGTACTGAGCTCTCTATTGAGTTCTCTTGTGTTAACCCAATATAAGGTTCTTTTATTGACCAACCCTAAGGTCTTTGATTTGTAACAGACAAGTCTATATTACCAAGCTTATTACATGGAGTTTTTATACTCTATACATTTCTGAGCCAATTCCATAGACTTTCATCTTCAAGTGTAAACTATACTTAACAACACTACAAAATACATATCAAAATGTATATTGAGATATACTGTAATCTATGATCATCAATAAAAGAAAGCAGAAAAAAGATATCATCTAAGATAAAAAAGTATTATTGTATAAACCATATGACATATCTTTATTAAGCTCAAGTGAAACTCCACTTTCAGATATACAAATACTACAAAACAAAATCAACAATCTGGAAAAAACATTAAAAATGCTATAAGTATCTATTAAGATGATTTTATTCTTATCTCTAGCCTATTACAAAATCATTCAAACAAATAGAAAAAAGAACAAGATGTATTAAAATAATATTGTAAATCAATTTTTACAATAAAAACATAATGCAGATACTAGTTGTCAAGAAATTCCCATCAAAATTTATATAAGAGAATCACTATATGAACCCTCAGATTGCTTCTCTCTCTTATACCACCATCTTGTATGGTAGCACCTAATAGAGAAATTGTAAATATAAACTCCTTTACTATTTCTTCAGCCATGTCTAGTGTTGTGGCAACCACTAAACCAATGTCCAATGACAGCACAAACAATAAATCTCACAGGTGGATATCTAGTAGGAAACACAAGTTGTGTAATTCACAAGAGAACTCAACAGGGAACCACGACAGTATTCTACCAACTATTTATATAAACTATCCATAATCCATGCTATGACTATGCTTTTACTATGCATCTTACCCTAATGTCCATGCCCTATCCTCATGTCCATTAGTTGTCAAGATCGTTGATGGTGGACTTCATTTTTATTTTCTCTTTTCATTTTTCTTTTCTTTTCTATTTTTAGAACAACTTAGGTTAGGGTTGACCAGTCATGCTGTCACGTCAGTCACAACTTGATGGCGTAATCACAAGACTGATCATGGGATATAAGAGAAGGAAGTAGAAGGTTCTAGAACAAAGTGACGTCATACAGCATGGACAACACATGCTGGCCTCATGTAATACTCATGGTCATTTAGGGTAGGGTGCACAGTAGTTAGCATGGACCATAGGTACTAGTATATAAGGTAGACTACTCTGTACTAGGAACTCTATCGAGTTTTCTTGTGTCACTCAATACAAGAGTTAGTTCATCACTTAAACCCTTGGGCTTTGAATCATAACATTAGTAATCTATCTTATATCTTATTACTTATCTACTATGCATCTATCTCAAGACTAGGATGCCATATACATGTGTCCTGACATTATATCCTAAACCCTACTCTTTATCTCCATTGTCCATGTGTACACCATATGTATACTATGAAGAACCATGTCCCTAACACGTTTCTTGATATCACTCCATCTCTAGACTCTTCTTGATTCTTCTAGACCTTAGATCCTTCCAAAATGCTCTAGACCATTCTAGGCCCTATGACATCATGTCATGTGTCTTCTCTCTCTCTCTTATCATATACTAATAATATACCTACTGCTTATATCTTATCTTATCTAACTAAAGTCTATTCACACTTTCTCATCTTATAACATCTAGCCTAGCAGATTCCAAAGGTGTTTTTGAGGATATAAAAATGTGTGTCCCCAGAGGCAGATCTGCCATCACCAGTGCAAACTCATCAAGAGAGTTATCAGTGCTTTCCAAAGCATCTTCTATCAAGTATTCAGCTTGCATGAAAGCCTAAAGCATTGATCCTAATTGGGTAAACCAAACTGAAAACAAGCTTTTTTAACTGTCATATACAACTTCCAAGAGAGAAGAGTCAAACATCCAAGTACTAGCTAACAACATGGATAGCATGCTCTTGCTTCATGTGGGTAATACTAACAATATGTATTCTCAAGCACCTACTATCAACAGCAATGTTTCTTCTTTACTATATGTAGAGCTTCAGCTGGGTAATCCTGAGTCGTGGGATGACTGCACTAATCTAATCTCTATGTTCAGACAAAATAACACTCAAGAGATTGATATTAATAACATCAAGATATCTCTCATGCATATCTCAGATTTCATCAGTAATAGGGAGTTTAAGAACAATAGGGAGAAGGATATTCTATTCTTAAACAGTTTTGGTCAAATTGTATTTGACTTTGTTTCTTTTGTATTTAAGGGAGAATGGGATGAGCTCAAAACAGATAGAGACAACAAGATGTTTTGTGAACTTATAAAGGACAAATTTACTACTAAGATGCCAATACTAAGCAAAGGAAAAAAGACTAACAAATTCCCACCCACCAAATCTATTGAATTCACCAAATTACTCTTGCCTCAACTCTCTCTAAGACCATCTAAGAAAGTTTTGGAAAATTTGAAATTTCATAGGAAGAATGCTCCTAGCAAAGAAAGAAAGACAATAGAAATTGTTAAACTATCTTATGCACAAGTCTTGTCAAAGAGTGTCAACAACATCCTTAAAATCAAGAAAAATTTCTCAAAGCTCTCTAACAAGAAAATTGAAGAACTAAACAAGTCAATTTTCAACAAATTTGAAAAACTGAAGCTCAAGATTAATATGACAACTAAGGGCCCTTCTTGTAAGCAAGTTATTGTTCCTATAGGCAGTAACAACACTAAAAGTTTCATGACTGCATTGAGTAATCATGTCACAAACCTCAACTGTACTCTCAAGGGCATTAAATTGGACTTAATTATTGACTTCTGTCAGGAGTACAGTATGAAGTGCATATATAGCACCAGCTAGATGTCAAAGCTAAGCTTGACATTGCACACTTTTAGCATAACTGGTTCAGTGGCTGGTCTGTTCCTAACAACTTCATTCATATTGATTACCAAGGTCTCATCATTACATCCAATAGAGTCACTTCCCCTTTAGACATAAGTATTATTAACAACCATGTCAAAAAATACAATAATGTAGATATCAACAATATTCAGAACACTCAGCTTCCATAGTCAAAATTGTATTGGAAAATACTTGGTATTTCCTATCTTATGGAAGAAACAAACACTCCTATCAATTCTGAAGTAATAAAAGGGTTTATAAGATAAATGCATATTTTTAACAACATTAAAATTGCATCTAAACTATATATTGTCAAGATATCCCTAAAATTCAATATGGTGATAGTATGGATCAATATATGGGATTCTCAAAGTAGTTTGGCAGCCAAGATGCTTATCAACTGCTGTTTTAATGTTAGCAGCTTCATTGCCACTATTTATGGTGCAAATATGAATCCTAGTGTCCCACAATACAAGAATTGCTAGAAGTGGGGCCATACTACTTTTGCTTGTTATTTTCAAGGGTCTAGATGCATAAAGTGCAATGGACCACATAAAGTTGAACATCACCACCATTTTGCCTGATGTTGCAAGGTAAACTTCAAGATTAACTTCCCTCTTGCTTCAAAACCAAACAGGGCAAACTATGCCCTCACTCATTCAAGTATATCAACTGCAAGAGTGACCACTAAGCAGACTCCAATACATGTCCATTCTGGCATTATTGTTTCAACAAAGAGTGGTATATGAAGAAGTATCAGAAACTCCACAATTCCAGAATCCAATCAATTTGTTCAGTTGTGAACAGTGACAATCAATGATTTTTAAAGACATTAAAATCTTCTTGCAGAATATGCAAAAGAATAATCTTATTGTCAATACAATCCTGGAAACTTATTTTGCATTCAACATAGTTTTTATTCAAGAACTGTCCTGGTCGACTATCTGTTTTATTCTGAGCTCAAAAAATAGAGATGGGGAAGAACTAGTTGGAGTACTAAATCACTGCAACTGGCTTATGTTTGTAAATACTTCATCAAGTATCAATGATTATCTGAGAGTCATCAACATTAGACTTTTCTCTTTTTGGTTTTCTCTTTGTAATGATATTTATAATTACAGAGACATTTTGCTGGTCTCATTTCTCAATAACAATGACATTTTATTTTTGATCAATATTTATTCAGACTCATCACAATTAGCTTTAAAGTATCTTAAGGATAATAAAGTCAATATTCACAATGTTCTTGTCATAACAGGAGATTTTAATATTAGAGACAGCTTGTGGAATCCATTGTATCCTCATTATTCTACTCATAGTAATTTTTTTATAAACATTACAGACTCCTTTTCTTGAGGAATGTCTTATCTTACTAACACTATTCCTACTAGATATTCAGATAACAATCAAGATTCAAACACTGTCATCAACTTAATGTTTCTCAGATATGGTTCAGAAAAACTGGACAACCACATTATCTATCCTGATTGGCAACTATCTTTAAATCACACTCCTCTCATTGTTACTATACAAATTGTTGAAGAACACATTTACAACAAAAAATGCTCAATTATCAAAGGCAGTATGAAAGAGAAATCCTTCATCAAGGACTTAATTAAGGATATCAAAACTATTAACACTAGCAACCTAACTGACATTGATTCACTCAAAAATGTTGTCAATTCATTTGCTAAAGCCATTGATTGTTATGATCAATATTTTAAGGACAAAACATGGAGTAGGGCAGAGAGTAATAATGATATGATTGGTTATGCTGTAGTAGTCTCAGTTAGCGTCTCATGTAGTAGGTACTCCAACCTCACTTTCTCCTCATATACAATGACTTGATTGCCTTATGGATTACAGTCTGTTTCTCTTATGTAATTACATATATATATAGTGTAGATACTATCTTGTATCTCTATGCTTTACCAATTATACAAATCTCTTATCTCCTCTCAAGTCTTTGTCTAAGTACAACCTGAGCTCTAGCTTAAGATCGTAATATTTGGTAAAGTATTAATGAGTTCACTTTACAAAAGAGGTATAGTAGAAAGAATCCATAGACAAAACTAGGCAGAATACCTGTCAGATGAAACACATGTAGTATTAACTACAAAGAAGAACCAAGACGAGTTCCAGAAGAACAAATAATATTGAGACATTATCAGAATAACTAGGATTTTTGCAGATCACAAAAAAAGCCTCAAGCAATTATGAACGAATGGACACAGAGATGTTAGTAGTACTAGCACCAGTAGGAATCAGTAAGAATGTACATGTAGAAACACTGAAGAATATGATACCAGATTCAGGATGGTTTGATGGTAACTAAACAAAATTTGAAGACTGGTGAAGAGAAATGTAATTGTTTCTCAAGAGTAACAGGATCATGGAGACCAATGACAGGATCACAGTGATCCTAGCTCACCTTAGAGGAGGTGTAGCAGTAATATATGCACAGAAGAAGCTCAACGAGCTAGATAAAGAACTAGGAATCCAGGACTGGGATGATTTTGTAAAAGAGATCAAGACAACCTTTAGTAACAAGATGAAGGTAGCAGATGCTGAATAGAGAATAGAGTCCTTCAAGTAAGGAAAATAGAATATTGCAGACTTCATGATTGAATTTGGTATACTGGCCATAAAGACATATAGATGGGCTATATACCATCTTTTTACTAAAGAAGAATGTCCAACAGGACATAATCAAGACAATTTTGGGTTACCTACCTATAGCTGCACTAGAGACACTCAAGGAGTGGAAGGTAGCAATGACATCAGTGGGACAAGGATACGAATCCATAGAAGAACAACAAGATTACAAGACAAGTATAGGAACAACTTATGGAGGGTGAGGACAGCCCATAGACATTGGAAAGTCTAACAACAATTTCAAGAACAGGAAGCCAAAGTGCTTTAATTGTAACAAATACAAATATATGGCAAAGGAATACTAGTTGAAGAAAAAAGAACAAGAAATGCAAACTTGTTTCAAATGTGACAAGAAGAGACATATAGCCAAGGACTATAAAGGAGCACAGTTAATGAAGAAATGAAAGATTCAGGAGGAATCAGATAATGAAAATGACAAGAAAAAAGAGGAGGATTTTGGCAACAATCTCGAATAGGTATGGTATAAGAGATCTTCCATATAAATTCCTGAAATAAATATATCATTCCAAATCATCAAAATAGCGAAGGAAAAAGGGAATTAAATGTGTATACAAATGTAAAGACAAGAAACAGCAAGAACTTGAAAGTAAAAATACTGGTGAACTCCAGATGTACACATACAGGAATAGACAAACAGTTGGTCAAGGAAAAGAGGATACAAATAAAACTAATTAACTTCTTATTTGAAGTTTTTAATGTGGATGGAATGAAGAACAGAGAGATGACCAAGGTAGTATCTTTAGAAATCAAAATCAACAGCCACAAGGAACAACTAGAAGCAGCTGTAACAGATCTAAATGGAACAGATATGTTCTTAAGTTATGACTGGATAGTCAAACATAACCCAGAGATCAATTGGAAGAACAGAACCATAAAATTCATGAGATGTCCAGGAAGTTGCAAAATGAAGTATCAAGACATTGAATTCAAAACTAGAAGGACACAGGCAACAAAAACTATGAAACAGGACAATGGAGAAATTGGAAAAGAACCAGATAAAACAAATCCAGAAAATCTACCAGAGTATATTTGACCATTCACACACTTGTTCAACAAAAAGAAATTCAAGAAACTACTAGAAAAACATGAACGGAATCATGAAATCAACCTAACAAAAGAGGTACCAAAGGAACTAATGCTAAGGCCTATGTAATGATGCTAAAAGAAGAAGAAGCTCTGAATCAATGATTAGACAAACAACTTAAGGCTGGGCTAATAATGAAATCGAAATCATGATATGCAGCACCATGTTTCTACATTCCAAAGAAAGATAGATCATTACAGCTAGTTCAAGACTACAGGAAATTAAACCAGGTCATGATAAAGGACAAAATACCATTACCCTTGATAGAAGAAGTAATTGACAAATTGAAGGAAGTAAAATACTTTAACAAGCTCGATCTCATTTTGGAGTACAACAATGTTCGAATTAAGAAAGGAGACAAATAGAAAGCAGCATTTCTAACAAACAAGAGGTTATTTGAACCACAAGTAATGTACTTTGGGTTGTGCAACTTGTCTGGAATGTTTCAGAGGATGATGAACAGTATCTTTTAGGAATTACTACATGAAGGAATATTGGCAAATTACATAGACAACTTTGTTATACCAGCAAAAACAATGAAGAAATTAGAGGAAAGAACAATCTAATTTTTGAAAGTTGTAGAAAAACACAATTTGTGTTTTAAAAGATCAAAATGCAACTTTAATATAGAGGAGATTCCAATACTTGGAGTTATTGTTGGAAAAGGACAAGTCAAGATGGAACAAAACAAGATCAAATCTGTCAAGGAATAGAAGACATCTACAAAGGTCAAAGACATAGAAAGTTTCCTGGGGTTTACAAACTTTTATTGAAGATTTATTCAAAACTTCAGTCATATAGCAAAACCATTGAATGAACTCAAAGGCAAGAAGGAATGGACATGAAATGAAGAACATGATAAGGCATTCAGGGAACTCAAGGAGAAAATAACAAGTCAACTGGTACTCTCTCTTCCAAAGAGAGAAGGAAAATTCAGAGTAAAAATAAACACCTTAGAACATGCAATAGAAGGAATACTATTCCAAGAACAAGATGGGAAATGGAAACCAATAGTATTTTTATTGAGAACAATACAACCTGCAGAAAAGAACTACAAAATTTATGACAAGAAACTACTAGCAATAGTGGAAGCTTTGGCTAAATGGTAATAATATCTGTTGAATATAATGGAACCATTCAAAATTTGGACAGACCACAAAAATTTAAAGTACTTTCAAAAACCCCACAAGTTTAACAGTTGACAAGCCAGATAGTATTTGAAGTTACAAGACTATGACTTCACCTTATGACATATCCCAGTGAAGACAAATATGAAAGCAGACATTTTGTCAAGGAAAGACTAAGTAAATACAAAAGAGGACAACAAGGATGTTCAATTACTCAAAGAAGAACTGTGGACAAGGAGAATGACAGTGGAAGTAATGATGTTGAGAAGAACAACTATAGCAGATGACTTGGAAATAATGAAAGAAATCAAAAGGAACAACACCAAGGAACAGGAAGTGGTCCAAGCATTGGAAAAGAATGATGGATTATCATAGGAAGAAGATAGGATTGTATATATGAAAGAAAGAATATATGTCTCAAACAACAAGAAACTCAAAGAAAAGATTCTACAAGAGAATCATGACTCAGTGGATATAGGGCATTCAGGACAACAATGAATGCTAGAATTGATCAAGAGGAACTACTGAACTACTAGTGGCTAGGGCTAAAAGGAGACATCAAGAAATATGTACAAGATTGTTTCAAATGCCAACAAAACAAAGTCCAGTATCAAAAAAGATTGGGAGAGCTATACCCATTGGAAATATCTCAAGGACCATGGCAAGAAATTAGCATTGTCATTATTGGACTGTTACCAAGATCTGATAGAATGAACGCTATTGTGGTCATTGTAGACTGATTCACAAAAATGATTTGACTAAAGGCAATAACTATGAATATATCTTCAGAAGGAATAGCCAAGATCTACAGAGATGACATCTGGAAGCTACATGGAGTACCAAGGAAGATTCTCGGTAACTAAGGGCCACAATTTGCATTAAAATTCATAGGAAAACTTACAAAAGCATTAGGAACTATGAGACAACTATTAATAGTATATCATCCTCAAACAGAGAGGATTAACCAAGAGATAAGAACATTTCTGAGGCATTACATCAATTACCAACAGGATAACTGGACAGAATGATTGGTAGCTGCAGAGTTTCAATACAATAACAAAAGACATGTGGCAATAGGAAGAATACCATTCGAGTTAAACTTTGGAAGACATCTATAGAAAGGCGACCTTGTGATACAATCGGAGTTTCCAAGAGTAAAAGAGTTTCTTGCAGAACTACAGAAGAGTTAGGAGCAAGCTACAAAGTTAATGGAAGAAGCACAGAAGAACATGAAAAGGCAGTTTGACAAGAGAAGATGAAATCCTCAAGAATTGAAAGTTGGAGACAACGTGTGATTGGAGAACAAAAATATCCAATCAAACTGATCCTCAAAGAAGCTAGACTAAGAGAGATATGGACCTTTTAGAATCTCAAAGGACATTGGCTTAGAGGTGTTTCAGCTGGAGCTTCTAGAAGAATAGGCAATTCACAATGTGTTTAATGAAGACCTGCTGACAAAATGCAATGAGCCACAGTTTAAAGGACAACACATGGACCTAGCACTATTACCAACAATCATCAATGAGGAAAAAGAATATAAAGTCAAAGAAGTTAGAAAGCATAGGAAATAGCGTAAAAGGATGTAATACCTTGTACATTGGAAAGGTTATGGAGATAAACATGACCAATGGATTGCAGAATTGGGGTTGCTTCATGCAAAGGAGGTGATGGAAGACTATTGGACAAGATATTTGAGCTGAAACCTATAAAGAGGGGGAATAAAATCCAATTTTGACAGTTCAAAGAAATTATTCACTTGAACTTCAAACATATGTTTTCACAAATCACCAACAACTATATAACTACACCCACTTTCCCAAATTCTTATGTCTCCAGGAGGTTAAACAACATGAATGAAGCACAAGCAATGAAGAAAGAATGAGATGACTGGATAGAGTTATACTATAAGACAATGAAGGAACTGGAGGCAATAATAGATGTGCAGAGACAAGTAAGGGAGATGATGAAAATAGCTGGAGAGACCAACACAACAATCATGGAGATGGAAAGTAACATCCTCAAAGCCAACATTAATATTATGGAATGCTGTAGACACTAATATTTTTCTTTTTCTTTTATCTATTTTTCTTGATTTTATATTTTTTTTCTTTTCTTTTGAATTTCTTTTTCTTTTGGACAATAAAGAGGTACATGATACTACAGTCACATGACATGTCACATAATGTGATGTCATAGGCCTAAAACATAGTAGAAGGATCTGGAAGATAATGTTAGAGCACATGTATACAACATGGTAGTCTTGAGTAAGATATAAGGCAGACATGAAGATGAAGCATGGATATAAGGGCAGGTTTAATTATTGTTAGCACAGACCACATGTAAAACATATATATAGGACTCTAATTTAGTA
>Ga0157358_1001366_pt1 | contig 10711 bp, 7 predicted proteins | sample AttcapACBM2_FD_111484 | JGI IMG/M metagenome (GOLD analysis project Ga0157358, IMG submission 111484) | Fungus gardens microbial communities from leaf cutter ant in Botucatu, State of São Paulo, Brazil - Atta capiguara ACBM2 | ecosystem: Host-associated > Fungi > Mycelium > Unclassified ...
ACCCGGAAGATCGCAAACAGCTTGAGCAGGAAATGGTGAAATTTCTGTTCGAAGGACACGACGTCCATATCGAAGGTTTTACCCCGCCAGCAGAATAAACGTTGGGCCTCGCCGTAGAGGCCCCCTCAATTTGGGCGTAGCACGACATAATGAAGAAACTGATAGGCTTGCTGGTTATCGCGCCGCTGCTGATCTCCTGCTCCAGCAATAAAAAGCCGGTTTTCCACGAAGAGTGGGTCAAGGACACCAACGGATTCGACATTTTGATGGGGCAGTTTGCCCATAACATCGAAAATATTTGGGGTATGAATGAAGTATTGATCGCCGGTCCCAAGGACTACGTGAAGTATAGCGATCAGTATTATACGCGCAGCCATATTAACTTTGACGCCGGTAAGATCACTATCGAGACCATTGCCGGTACCGATCCGATGGCAAGCCTGCGTCAGGCAATCATTACCACGCTGCTGATCGGCGAAGATCCGGGTAATGTCGATCTTTATTCCGACGCTAACGATATCCAGCTTGGCCAGGAGCCGCTGCTCTATGGTCAGGTGCTGGATAACACCGGCCAGGCCATCCGCTGGCAGGGACGTGCGGCCAGCTTTGCTGATTATCTGATCCAGAATAAATTACAGCGTCGCAACGCCGGTCTGCATATTATCTGGTCGGTGACGATTCCAATGGTGCCCAACCATCTGGACAAGCGTGCGCATAAATATCTGCCAATGGTGCGCAAGGCAGCGGAGAAATACGGTGTGGATCAGGCCTTGATCCTGGCGATCATGCAGATTGAGTCGAGCTTCAACCCCTATGCGGTAAGCCATTCTGACGCGCTGGGCCTGATGCAGGTGGTACAGCATACCGCTGGCGCGGACGTGTTCCGCATGAAGGGCAAATGGGGTAAGCCGAGCCGCAGCTACCTGCTCGATCCGGAAAACAATATCGACGCGGGAACAGCCTATCTTTCGCTGCTGCAGGATAGCTATCTTTCCGGTATCGCCAATCCGCTTTCACGTCGCTATGCGGTGATCACGGCCTACAATGGCGGGGCGGGCAGCGTGCTGAGAGTCTTCTCCAGCGACAAGAATCGGGCCTTTGGCGCGATCAATAACCTGTCGCCAGCGGAGGTCTATCAGACGCTGACCACCAACCACCCTTCTGCCGAGTCGCGTCGCTATCTCTATAAAGTGAACAATGCGCAGAAGAGCTATCACCGCTATTAAAGCCTTTGTCGGAAAAAAGGGCGCAGGTTTCTGTAGGCGCGTAAAGGGACCTGCTGAAAACAGCGCTTATTTACGCTGTAAAGGCCTGAAGTGAGTTGCCGGAAACAGCGTGGGTTTACGCCATAAGACCCGAAGTGATGGGCGAAAAACAGAGCGCAGGTGTGCGCTCTGTAAAAGAGTCAGGCGGACGGCGCAGATCCGTCCGCCGACCTTATCGGCTGATATTTTTAAATTGCTTTGTGGTTTCCGTCAGCGCCACTTCGGTCGGCAGCCGCTCCATTGAGCTGGCCCCGTAAAAACCGTCGCACTGCGGACACTGGCTGAGGATATATTTTGCGTCTTCCGGCGTGGAGATCGGTCCGCCGTGGCAAAGTACAATCACGTCTTTACGCACTTCCTTCGCGGCTTTTGCCCACTCGTTAATTAACGGGATGCAATCGGCGAGCTTCAACGCGGTTTCCGCGCCGATATTGCCGCCTGTGGTCAGTCCCATATGCGCCACGATAATATCCGCGCCCGCCTGGGCCATCGCTACGGCGTTTTCCCTGCTGAAAACGTAAGGCGTGGTCAGCATCTCTTTTTGCGCAGCCAGCCGGATCATGTCGACCTCCAGCCCGTAGCCCATGCCGGTTTCTTCCAGATTAGCGCGAAAGTTACCGTCTATCAGCCCTACCGTAGGGAAGTTCTGCACGCCAGAGAAGCCCATCGCCTTGAGATCGTCCAGAAATTTATCAAAATGACAGAAGGGATCGGTGCCGTTGACGCCCGCCAAAACCGGCGTGTTCTTCACCACCGGCAGCACTTCTTTCGCCATATCCATTACGATCTCGTTGGCGTTGCCGTAAGCCAGTAGCCCGGCCAGCGAGCCGCGCCCGGCCATACGATAGCGCCCGGAGTTATAGATAACGATCAGGTCGATACCGCCTGCTTCTTCGCATTTAGCGGACAATCCTGTCCCGGCGCCCCCACCGATAATCGGTTCGCCGCGCGCAATCATTGCGTTAAATTTTGTCAGTATCTCCTGACGGGTAAAAGCCATGTTCAACACTCCTTTTCGATCAGCTGGCGAAACTCTCTGACTGCCGCCAGGGCAAATTGCGGATCGTTGATGTTAAAAGGCAGGCGACGAACAACCCGGCGGCTGGTCTGTTTGATGTTTGCCTCCAGCGTGCTGGTAAAGGCATCGCTTGCCTCCGGCGACCAGAAAGGTTGGCCTGGCGCATCCAGCGCGGAGAAACCGCCATCGGGGATCAAGAACACGATGTCGCCTTCACAGCGGTTCAGCTTTTCCGCTATCCATTTCGCCATGGTTGCGTTCTCTTCCGGCGTGGTGCGCATCAGCGTAACCTGCGCATTATGGTGGTAGAAAAGCCGTCCGGCATACTTTTCCGGCACCGTAGAAGGATGACCGAAATTGACCATATCCAGCGCACCGCAGGAAATGACACAGGGAATACGACTGTTGGCTACGGCGTCGAAACGCGTTTCATCACAGGCCAGCACGCCGCCAAATTGGTAATCGCAGACTTCGGTCGTAGTCAAATCCAGCAGGCCAGCCAGCATACCGCTGTCGGCCAGCTTTTCCATCGCCTTGCCGCCGCTGCCGGTGGCATGAAACACCAGGCAGTCATAATTCTCTTCCAGCATCGCGCTGACCGTTTGTATACAGGGCGTGGTGACGCCAAACATGGTCAGGCCCAGTGCAGGTTTATCGCTGCTGTCGGTGTCGACGGGAAAAAGTACGGCGCCAGCCAGTTGATGGGCCGCATTGCCCAGCACGCGGCGTGAGATGCGGTTCAGGCCAGAAACATCGGTAACCGAATAGACCATACTGATATCGCTGGCGCCGACATAGCCAGACACGTCACCGGAAGCCATCGTCGATACCATGACTTTGGGTACGCCGATCGGCAATGCCTGCATCGCTGGCGTGATCAGCGCCGTCCCGCAGGAGCCACCAAGGCCAATAACGCCAAGCAGATCCTGGCGCTGGTTAAGGAAAATTTTAAACGCCTGCGCCATCGCATTAATGGCCCGGCCACGGTCACCGCAGAACACGGCTTCGCGCCCGTCCGGATGAAAATCGGCCACCAGTTCCGGCGGAAAATCGGCGGCATAAGGTGCGGTAACTGGTTGAGTTGACAGGTCAACTGTCACGACATCGACGCCCGCTTTACGCAGGCAGTCACTGACGTAAAACAGTTCCCTTCCTTTAGTATCTGCCGTTGCGACGGCGTAAACAAAACCACGATTAATAGTCATAGTCGTAACAACACCCTGTTATCAGACACAATAAAGACTTGATAAAGAAGCAATAAGACAGTAAATAGAGATTGAGAGTTTTTTACTTTCAATTTGATGAGATAACAGTATCACTATCATCAATGATAAATCAATTGAATGGAATAAGTGTCTCACAAGGAAGTTGGCTATGCTTAATAACGAAACCTGTCCTGCAGACGCGGGTGAAGGGGAATGCTCTTTACCTACTGCCGTCTTCAATCACTTGAATATCAGGCAGATTTAACAAAATGAGGTTACTGTGGAGCAAAGGGATTCCGCTGGGGTTGTAAAGCTGACCGCCACACGCGCAAGAACACGTCGTTTACTGATTGAGACCGCTATGCGGCTTTTTGACAGCGGCGCGTTCCCGTCCATTACCGAAGTCGCTCAGGAAGCTCAGCTTTCTCGCGCAACGGCCTACCGCTATTTTCCGACGCAGAGCGCGCTGGTTTCCGCCATCGTTACCGAAACGCTCAGCCCGATTAAAAGCTGGCGCCCTACCCGTGAAGAAGCCAGCGACCGCATCGACGAGCTGCTGACGTTCGCTTTTCCACGCATGTTAGAGCATGAAGGCACGTTGCGTGCCGCGCTGCATCTTTCTCTGACCCAGTGGGCACAGTCGCAATCCAGCGATAAGCCGGACAGAGAAAAGCTGGTAAGGGGAAACCGTAAAGCGCTGTTGCAGCATGTTTTAGAGCCGTTAAATGACGAACTGCCGCCGGAAATTGTCGAGCGGGTGATCAAATCTCTGTCGCTGGTTTACGGTTCGGAGATTTTTTTGGTGATGAAGGATATTTGGGGCTGCGATAACGACCAGCTTCAGGACATTGGCAAATGGATTGCCAAAGCAATTATGCGTCAGGCACGGGAAGATGCGACGCTACAGGCTGGCTGAGCGTCGCCTCTACTCAGCCAGGGGGCTTATCCCGCAACCATCACGGGGCGGGATAGCTGATTTAGCGGGTAAGCATATAGCCCATCAGGCGCTTCTCACCTTTTTCATCCGTTTCGCTATAAACCCCCTGCAGCTCCGGAGAAAAACCGGGCAGCAGGTTTAGGCCTTTTTCAAGCGCCAGAAAATAACGTTGTACCGCCCCGCCCCAGATCTCGCCAGGTACCACGCAGAGTACGCCCGGTGGGTAAGGCAATGCGCCTTCCGCCGCGATGCGCCCTTCCGCCTCTGCAATCGGCATCAGTTCGACATTGCCACGTATAAATTCACTGTTCGCTTCCTGAGGGTTCATCGCCACCTTCGGCAGACTCTGCTGGCGGAACATCGCTTTCTGCAAATCTTTTACGTCGTTACTGGCATACAGCTGGTGCATCTCCAGACAGAGGCGGCGCAGCGTATAACCTTCGTAGCGCACGGCGTTTTTGCGGTAGATAGTCGGCAGGACGTCACGTAGCAGCGCGTCCTCGCGGATATGTTGCTCAAACTGTGCCAGCTTCGCCACCAGATGTGCCATTTTCTCCAGGCTTTCCGCTGGCGTCAGCAGAAAAAGAATGGAATTCAGATCGCATTTTTCCGGCACCACGCCGTTTTCACGCAGATAGTTGGCCAGAATGGTCGCCGGAATGCCAAAATCGGCATACTGGCCGCTGGCGGCATCAATGCCCGGCGTCGTCAGGAGCAGCTTACAGGGATCGATCAGATACTGATCCTTTTCGTAGCCCTCGAAGCCGTGCCAGGCCGCGCGCGGGGCGAAGCTAAAATAGCGGCTGTCGGCGGCAATGGTAGCCGTTGGTACATCCTGCCAGCGCTCTCCGTCCACCTCGTCAGGAATGAAAGGCCTGATCATGTCGCACTTCGCCAGAATAGCCTTGCGTGCTTCAATACCCAGCATGACGCATTCCTGCCACAGGCGGCGGCCCGCTTCGCCCTGATGCATTTTGGCGTTAACGTCGAGCGCAGCAAAAAGGGGATAAAAGGGACTGGTCGAGGCATGCAGCATAAAGGCGTTATTAAGCCGCTTATGGCTGCAAAAACGCTGTTGCCCGCGAATGTGGTTATCTTTTTTATGAATTTGGGAAGTTTGTGAGAAGCCAGCCTGCTGTTTATGGACCGACTGGGTGACAAAAATACCCGGATCCTGTGCGGTAAGCTCCAGCAACAGCGGCGAACAGGCTTCCATTACCGGAATGAACTGCTCGTAGCCTACCCATGCGGAATCGAACAGGATGTAGTCACACAGATGACCAATGCTGTCGATGACCTTGCGCGCGTTATACACCGTGCCGTCATAAGTGCCCAGCTGGATGATGGCCAGTCGGAAAGGACGTGGCTGACTGGCGCGATCCGGCGCCACCTCAGCAATTTGTTCTCGCAGCCAGCTTTCTTCAAAGCAGTGTGCATCAATGCCGCCGATAAAGCCGAACGGGTTACGTGCGGTTTCCAGATAAACCGGCGTTGCGCCAGCCTGGATTAATGCGCCGTGATGGTTGGATTTGTGATTGTTGCGGTCGAATAACACCAGATCGCCACGGGTCAGCAGCGCGTTGGTGACGACCTTATTGGCGCTGGAGGTGCCGTTCAGCACAAAATAGGTTTTATCCGCGTTAAACACTTTCGCCGCAAATTTTTGCGCGTCTTTGGCCGAGCCTTCATGGATCAGCAGATCGCCCAGCTTAACGTCAGCGTTGCACATATCGGCGCGAAAAATGTTCTCACCAAAAAAATCATAAAACTGACGTCCCGCCGGATGCTTTTTAAAAAACGCGCCGCCCTGATGCCCGGGGCAGGCAAAAGTACTGTTATCCATGGCCACATATTTGGTTAGCGTATTAAAAAACGGCGGCAGCAGTCTGGCCTGATAGTCGGAAGCGGCGGCCTCCAGCCTGATGGCATCGTCCTCCTCTCCCGTCAGCACGCCGGTCACGTCAGGCAGATCTTCAGCCTGAGCCAGATCGTCGAGCGAAATAAAAACGGGCAGGTTAAAGCCGGTATGACGCAGCAGCGCCAGCATCCCGCTACGCGAATCGGCTACGGAGAGCACAATCGCGGCCACATCGGTGAAATCAGTCTTCTCCAGCGTCACGACTTCGCGACCGGTCTGAAGATGGATAGCCACGGTGGTGCTGGCTGCAATTTTAAGTGGTGTCATTACGCAAATCCCTGGGCAAGGATAAGAGTGCCGAAGGCACAGCAACGGGGAAAGGCTCGCCTTTGCCCCATGAAAGCGTCAGCAGGGTCAGCTTCGACCGACAGACATCAGTAAAATCAGCGCACGGCTGGTTTTACTCATGGCTGGCTTATAAAGCAGACAGACCCTTACCGCACGGTAAGCGAGGAAGTTAACGGAAGAAAAAGGGACCGGACGCGCGGCATCGGATGACAGCAACAGCGTTGCAGAGCTTGCATAAGGGCAGCCTCACAGAACGAAAAGCAGGGCAATAATCGCATCTTTTATTTTAATCTTCAAGATGGAACAGAATGCCCCGCGCAGGAGAAGTCAGGATAAAATTCATTAAAATACAAAAATTTACGGTATTTTACCGGTCGTAAGGATTTCCCAATCTTGTTTTTCTATGCAACTTGCGCGAAATATTATTCATATCGCTCTGGCTTTTTCTCAAGCTGAATATGTCATCGTCGCTTTTTGCCGCGCCCTTCCCTCTGCCTCAGGCGGGCATCTCTGCCGAACACGATACCCTGGCGTGCGGTAAAAATAAGCTAAAGCAGCAGCCCTCCTGCAGGCTGGCTGCGGGCGCCCATAAAGCCTGCTGTGCCGTGGCAGACAGCCCTGGAGATAAAGCGGCGTAAAACCCGCCAGATTGATGGAAAAGAGTGCAAACAGTTCGGTTTTCTGCATAAAGCCATTGACGGTTTTCCACGACTCCTGTTTAATGCGCCTCGTTGCCCGGATAGCTCAGTCGGTAGAGCAGGGGATTGAAAATCCCCGTGTCCTTGGTTCGATTCCGAGTCCGGGCACCACTTATTCTGCATCAAAGCACGCTGGTTAGAGGTAACCCTTTAACGGGCGAAACAAAGGAACTGGTAAGTCGATATCGCAGTGTTTTGCGAATTTGCATACCCGATGTTGATAGCTACGTTCCTCTCAAAAAGGACACCTGTTCGAGCAGGTGTCCTTTTTTCGATCGCTGACGACTCTCACTGTGGTTTAAAAGTATGTTTGGCCTGTTCCATGTTGGCTGGGATCTCGTCCATATACCGTGACAATTCATCCTCTAAAGCCTGCCCTGTTACCTCCAAATCTAATTCGACGTCTGCCATGGTGGTGCCGGCACTTCAATGCCGCAGTAATCCTTCCACCATGGCCAGGTTACGATCCGGTGATTTCAATATTTCTGTTGCCAGAGTATGACGGAAGCGATGTGGGCTGACGTATGCTGACAAAGCGGGGAGCTAGTTGGAGCACATAAAGACCGGTTTCGGCGGCACGCCCGGAGGGCAATGCTCCAACAGAGCCGTAAATGCTGTCAATGCCTCATCTTTTTCTTTATTACGCATCACTATCCCTTCTGGGGTTGTGGCAACCATTAGATTTTCATCCAAATCAAAAGCTTGTGCGATACCCATAATTGCAACAACCCCAGGGTCATGTTGACGGCTCTCCATATTGATGTTTGCTAAAGATATTTCTTTATATGAACGCATGACAGAAAGTAGCGAAATAAATTTATCTTTACTCTCTCGTGCGTTAGCATCAGATGAATTGAATTTATTTTCAAAAATTTTATTTACTTCTGCTTTATTATCTTTATTGGCCACCAGCGCTCTGCGCTCTTCTGGAGAAAATTTATTTTCCGCCAGCGTTTGCCCCATCCATTTTTTAACCAAAAAACTTGCTTCAACATTATTAATTTCATTACTTTTTACCGCATCAAGAAATGCAGCCTGGTCGGTCAAACGTTGATTAAATTCGCTAATTTTGATCGTTGGACTCTGTCGAAACATACCATTTATAGAATCAGGGTTAGCTTCCATTTTCCGTATTAACTCCTGACAGAATATCCTCGTATCGGCTCCCGAGACAGGATTAAGCGTATCCACAAGCGGCGTTGACACAGGAGCTTCAGCAGCCGCGGGGCTCATCCTCTCACTAAGGCGACGGAAATCTGCACCAACCGCGTTTTTAAACGTTACCAGCGAGTTGTATACTTTTGTCACACAACAAAGAAATCCCTGCTGAAAGCTATTTATGGCATTCCCTACAGCCGTGGCACCCTTGGCGCTCGCGCTAGCCATCGCCTGGTACAGTTCAGCAGGCGGAATCGGCATTGTAATCATTACATAGTTTCCTTATTGATTGACTTTCGCCTTCTCCTTGTTCAGCGACATTGAACGAATTGCGTTATGCACTTTCCTGCACGCGCTGGATAATATCCGCAACGGTCAGGCTGCTACTGATAGCGGACTCCGGTATCGTTACGCCTATCTCTTCAAGCCGCATAAGGAGGTCTATAAGCTCAACGGAGTCCATTGCCAGGTCGGTAATTAAACTGTCCTCCAGTTTAATATCTCCTGGCAGAACGCCGTTTACCTGATAAATGAGATTAGCTACCAGCGAAACTACCGTTTTATCAATCAACGATTCATTCATTGCCAGTAACATCTTGCGCGTGTAGACGCATGAACTCAGCTAATCTTTTCTGAAAAGGAAGTTTTTCTTTGTTCTGCTCAATTTTCTTATTTTCCAGGGCATCGAATTTAGATTGATCTCGTGGCTTCAACCCCGAAAGCAGCGCATCCAGTTTGGCTGAGTTAAATTGGGAACCCGCAGGAACGAAACTCACCGGCTTCGGCTCCCTGTCCCATGAATTCACAGTGCGTACCGTTGTGTAAACACGATCATTGCCAAAATTATCCGCGGGCATATCTACGGCCGCAGCACTAATTTGCGTTGGCTGGAAACCATCAGCTGCAGAATTATGTTCCACGGTTGGTTTTACCTTTCCCTCTTCAGGAGTCCAGGCACCGTTTTTTTCCAGGTGAGCGAAGGCTGAAGGGGGCCTTTTCTTCAAAGCTTCAAACTTATCTGCCAGCGTCACAACTTTTCCGCTTGCCCGCTCAGGTATAGTCTCTGGCCCAAGGGGGATAAAATGCGTCGGCGTTGAAGATCTATTATTATACGTATCGATGTTGCGCGAGGTGGTGATAATATAATTATCGTTTGATAAAGGAATGCGGCCGGATGGCTCCTTTTTCTCGCGCGGCCCGGATCCATCAACGTCGTCCGCATCCAAAATTGGCCCATCCTGCGTTTCGGATGCCTTGTTGTCGAACGCCGTCTGCCGCCTGTTTTGTTCAACCAGCCGTTGCTGAACTTTGGGCTCCTGGTCAAGGCTCGTATCGTTAATATTTTTCGTGTTAGTCGCACCCTCAGTTTGAGTAGCGATGCTCTTTAATTCAGGCTTTGGTGTCTGGGTTTCAATTTTCCACCGGGCAACGTTTTGCTGCGGAGCGTCGACAGGCTGCTCTTGCTTGTAGCCCTGTACGCCGGCCAGATTTCCAAGGAAGTTGCTCCCCCCTCCAATGCCAGCTTTAAACAGGTCTTTAAGTAGACCCACCTTTTCAATATTGGGAAGCTCTGAATCGAGAATGTGCTTAACAATCGCAGAGGTAGAGTCCGCAGGCGCGGTATTCGCCGCACCAACTGAATGGGTAATATCACCAACACTCCCCCCTCGGCTGGTGATATTCAGGGTAATGCCGCCCTGCCCTGGCCCGCCTGGAATAAATACTCGTTGGTTATCTGCACCACCGTCGGGATTAAGATTCAGCGTATCCGGGCCTCGTGGTGCAGGGGTTACCGGGCCTTGTGGTGCAGGGGTCACCGGTTCCGCCTCATAAAATGTCAGTGTTTTCGAAATAGCGGCACAGTCATTGACGAAAAAGTTCATCTTCTGGGCCATCGTTTCCCAAGGCTGATCGGGCTGTGTCAGGCCGTCCACGTCGTGCTTCAGCGTAGATTTGCAAACATCCAGACATTCCTTGAAGATGGTCTTGTCGTGAGTATCCACTGACTTCGCCTGGTGATGATCTTCCCAGGCTTCCATACAGTGTCCAATATACTTGTTGATCACCTCCTCAAAAGCGCCCTTGCTGTATTTTGAAACCAGGCCTGAGAGTGCTTTTGCTGCCTTCTGCTCTTTATTTTCATTGCCGTTAGCTTCGGCAAGTTTCTTACAAACTTTATCAAGCCTGGCCAGATCTTCTGGATTAACGCTATCCTGCACATCCT
>Ga0157358_1001367_pt1 | contig 10709 bp, 9 predicted proteins | sample AttcapACBM2_FD_111484 | JGI IMG/M metagenome (GOLD analysis project Ga0157358, IMG submission 111484) | Fungus gardens microbial communities from leaf cutter ant in Botucatu, State of São Paulo, Brazil - Atta capiguara ACBM2 | ecosystem: Host-associated > Fungi > Mycelium > Unclassified ...
TATGAGATTGGATAAAGTGCCCAGGTTGTAGATCAAGCTTGGAAGCTTATCCAAAGATTGATGACATAATATTGGATGATGACCTTAACCTCAACTTATATATTGTGCTCATTGTCTGTTATATAGTTATAATTTCAGATGTTAAGATATTAAAAAAAAGTAAGAGGAGGCTGTTAGAATATTCTAGATGGGTTCTTAGTCAAATCTTAGTCAATTTCCAGACTGAAGACTACAGAATATCTACTTGATCTTAGATACTAAGTTTACAGTCAAAACTGTAGCTAGAGAAATAGTAGTGTAGAGAATAACTAAGAAAATATTATAGAAACAGTTTATAGAATATAGAATAACTGGGAGTCTAGGTGATGAGTTGCCAGAAGGTAAAATGTGAGAGGCTAATTTATGTGCAAATGAGTATGGATGCAGAAGTACATCTAAATATAGTTAGGATTTTAAATGAAAGCCAAGAAGTAGATATCTTAGATGTCTTAAAAGCCAGTCTATGACAACATCCTATCTTCCTGTGGATTTGTCCACTAGTTCTATCCTGAGTTTCTTATCTGAAATATGTATTGAGTACAACTTGTAGAGGTACAACATATAAGCTGAAGCCAAAGATTGCTCTAACTCCTATATTTCATATACTTAGATAATACACAAACTACTTATTTGGACTTTCAGAAGCTTTTCATTCTATAATTATATAATTGGTACTCCAACATGTTAGAATAGACTAGATAGTATTTGAAGTAATCTTCATTTTTAAAAACTCTATCTTATTCTCTTGGAATTTCTATAAGTGAGTTGTGTAATTATTTGGTAGTTTTATATACCTAGGATTTTCTAGAGCTCCAAAGAACTCCATGCTTCTGCCAAGTTACTCTAACATAATTCTCCACCACTATAAAAAACACTGACTATAAAGAGACTTATCTCTTTACAAATTTCATATTCTTGTATTTAGAGTTTTCATCCACAACTGCCTACTAATTTATATATTAGTGCTGATCCAATTTCTTACACCATGAATATCTCTGTTAAGAAAACTGGGCAAAAGTATAGAAAAACTCTGGAGCTTTAGAAATTTCTAAGTTTATAAGTAATCACACAACTTATTTCTAGGAAATTTTAAGAGAACATGATTTTCAGAAATAAAAGCTACTCTAAATACTATCTAGTTCATTCTGATATATTAGAGATCTGATCACCTAAGAATAGAATAATGGTGCTTTAGTAATTAGGAACTGTTAAGAGTAAAAAGATTAATCTAGAGATAGTGTTAAATACAAAATACAAAAGTCTGAAGCATGGAAGGATCAAATATATATGTAGAGATCAGTAGGACATTACAGAGTTTACTAAAGTTTGTTGGAGTTTTGTAATAATTCTCAGGAGTATAAGAAATGAAAAAGTTGGTAATATGCCAGATATAATTGTAGATAACTTAGAGATGTCCATAGTGCCAGGAATAGTCAGCACTAGTACATAGAGTGGCAGGTGGTTGCAGGTAAAAACTCTGAGTATGTGAAATTGAAGTTTGCAAAGTTTGTAGAGAAACAGGTTTTCTTACAATCTCCAAGTTATCTACAATTATGTTCAATATGCCAACCACTTTTCTCTTTTCTATTTTTCTATGATCTTCCATAACTCTGACAAACTCTAACAAACTTCATAATTCTTTGCTAGCTTTTACACATATATTTGATCTATTTTTCTATGCTCTGAACTTTTGTAGTATGTATTCCAACTCTACTTCTAGATTAATTTCTTCATTCCTAATAGTTTCTAATTACTAAAGTATCATTCTTTGATTATGTAAGTAGTACTCTGACATATCAGAATAAACTAGATAGAATTTAGAATAAATTTTATCTTCAGAAAATCTATTTTATTCTCTTAGGATTTCCTAGAGATAAGTTGTATAGTTATTTAGCTAGTTAATATACTTAGAATTTCCTAAAGCTCTACAGAACTTAATGTTATAACTTGAGTCTCAAGTTAAGACAAAAGACATATTCTTGTATTGAGTAACACAAGAAAACTCAATAAAGTTCCTAGTACAGAGTATTTACCTTTATGTACACTAGACTAATGGCCTATGCAAGACTGCCACTTGTTATATGCCAAGTCCACCCATTCTAAAGACATGTCTCTGTAGTAGTAATATCTTTCCAACATATCTGACAAAAGCCCATCTTCTATGATAGCTATCTTTTCTGCAACATGTCCCTATAGTGGTAATGCAACAACCTTCTAATCTCTTAAGTATTCAGTCTTTCATAATAAGAATACTTCTATTGAACTCAGTCTTCCTTGGCAGAGTTCTCCTATCTGATCTTTTCAGTATTTCAACACTGAAACCTGAAACCTCTGTTTGGGCTTGTACACTGAAATCCCTAAGCATCTTCTAACTATCTGAGTTGTATATAAGACTAGTAGTTACATTGTAAGTTGCTAGTCTAATAACTAATGAAGATAATTCTTACTGAACTCAATCTCTGGTATTCAATGATGACATACCACTATCAGCACTTAACTCTCTTTTGGACTTCATCAAGTTATCTGAAGTTGTGATCATATTACAGACAGATAGTATAGCATATAAACTGAAGCCAAGATTATTCTAACAAGTCCATATTACTAAGCTTCTCATACAGAGTTTCCATACTCTGTATATTTCTAAGCTAATCTTGTGGACCTTTGCTTCCTGGTGTGAACTGCACCTGACACCACTAGCCTATCCTAAAGACTGTATGTATTATATAAGAACAACATATTACAAACATACTATATGATATCATTTGTTCCAGAACCTTTTAGATTCTTCTTTGTATTATATGATGATATGACTGTAACTGTGACATGTATCATAATTATGTCACACTATGTGACTTTTAAAAAATCAACAAATTATTACATAGAACACAGTGATAGGCTATAGTAACTACAATATGATTACTTAAATAACAAAAAGAAAAAAAAAGGAAATTTTTTTAGACAACATAATACTACACTAGGAATAGAGTGATAAGCTCAATGAAACCAATCCTGTGTAATGCCTTCTCGAAAGCAAAACACTCCTAGATTGAACTTAAGAAATGTAATAACATTCTTGAGAAATTTCTTTTTGGAGTTTCAAGACTTTCTATATTGTGTACATGTTATATACAAGTCCACCTGTCCAGAAACAACATCCCCATGGTGAAACCACCTCTGAACCATACAAGCCCGCCTTTCACAGCAGCCACCTTTCTCACAACATGTCTCATGGCGGTGCTACAACCCTCTGGATATTCTGTCTTCCATGGTGGAGATACTCCTATTCAACTCAGTCTTCCATGATGGAGTTACTCCTGTCAGTGTCTCAACACTGAAACCTCCGCTCGGGGAAATAGGAGTTTTACCACTGAAACCCCAAGCATCTCCTATATTATCAGTTTGTATATAAGACTAGTAGTTATATTGTAATTCGCTAGTTTGATAATCGACAGAGATAAACTCTCATTGAACTCGATCTCTGGTGTTCAACAGCGACACACCAATCAGTACTCCCTTCCACTCAGATTTTCTCTCCATCATCTGAAGTTGCGACCACACAGCAGACAGACAGTGCAGCACATAAGCTAAAGCCAAGGTCGTTCCACAAGTCCATTCTGTGGACTTCCACCCCGGTGTGAACTGCGCTTGACAGTACACCCATATAAAATGTATAAATTATTCTACTGACATGTGCACACAATAAGTTAGAGAGGCCAATGTGTTTCAGCCAAGTGCCATCTTTAGAATAAGTGGAACAAATAGGTTGATTATTATCATTATTTAAATTGAGGAAATTTCTTCTCTTGTATTCTGATGCTTGAAAGTACATCTGCTATTTGTGAATAATAAAGTTACATTCTTCCTTTCTACTAAACTCCTATGATAATTTGCTTGGTAAGACTGGATTTATCTTAAGATATTTCAACTCTTTGTCAATTAATAGATAAGGAGGCCACTTTTTGCTACTAGGACAGTTCCAGAATAAAACCAAATTATTAGAGTTCTTGTTAAAGAAACCTCTAAGATCATTGGATATTACTATAGAGTGCAATTAATATCTTGCATTTGAGTTATATGATTAATACCACATTTAATAGTGAAGAGTTCAGCTCCAGTGGATGTTACATTTATTGCATAATGAACAGTTTTAGCAATGATGTCTTGTCTTCTATAAATATGTGAGACTGAAGTAGTGATATTGTTTTTAACACTAGCATTAGAAATAATAAGTACTATATTTTGATCAATAAGAGAATCCTTATAGATGCTATTAAGTTTGTTATGACAAGCAATTTTTACATTGGTGTCTTTTCAGTTAACTGAATGAAAAGAAAAATGATTAGAAAAAGTGTCTACCAGATAAAAGCTAGGAGAAAGTTCTCTACTTAAACTGTCAAAAGAAGGAAAAATTTCATTTGAATGATTATTAGTGTCTACTATAGAACTTTTGATTTTCAATCATTGTTTGGAAGTAAGATAAGCCATGGCCATGTGATGAGGCTTGGCCTTTTTGGAATGATGTTTGTTCAAGAGAAAATTGATCATATGTTGTTTAGATAAATATACTACTTGGAAATAGTGTTGATGAATAATTTTATTGAGATGAAAATGAATATAGATGAGGCTAGCTATAGTCTCAACTTCTCATGATGGTGAGGTGTGAAATGCTCCTGTAATCTATAAAGCTGCTCTTCTCTATATTTTCTTCAATTCTTTGAGAGGTTGATAAAATAGCACTCCTTTGAAATACCAAAGCTGACACTCATATAGAGCTATAGAAAGGACACATGTTCTGTAAAGCAACTGTTTATATGTTAGTAATAGTCTTCTTATTGAATTATATTGAATTTCACAATATTTTCATGCCTTTAATCATGGACAGGGCTTTGTTGGTGTAGTAATAAATATGTTAATGAAACAAGAGCTTCTTGTTGAAGAAAAACTCTAAATATCACCATGTATCTTTAGGTTAGAGTAGAGGATCTTCTAAAGGTCCAATATCTAGAGAAAGTGGATTTCTGTTTTTTGTCAATCTTGAGAAGTGAAAGATTTCTAGTTTGTTATGTTCAATAACTAGACCAAACTGGTTGAATAAAAATGAGATAATGCTATAACTACAGAAAAGGTTTGCATTAGATTTTTCATAACTTTTTTCTTGAAAAACAAAAAGTCTATCATTGACAAACAAAAGAATTGAAACTGGAATGAGAGTTAAGAGATTTTTTGATCTTTTTTCAAATATATGAAAATGTAAGCAATATAGAGAGCAGAAAGAATAAAAGAAAGTGTAGATCCCTGACTCACACCTACATCAGCTTTGAAAAATGAAGATATGAAAATGTTCCAAATGTATTGAGTCTGTTTGTTAATTAGATAACTAGAAAAGAAATTGGAAATTCTGGGATCAAAACCTGCTTTGCTCAGAATCCTCAAAAGAAGTTAATGGTTGAGTAAGGGGAAAAATTGAGTGATGTCAAATGCTAGAGTACTAGTGTATATATTCTTTATCCATCCCACTTATATGAGATAGATTAGATAGATACTAGCATCTGTCATTGAGTATTGTTTGATGTCTCCTAATTGATTTGGATGAATAAAATTTGAAGCAATAAAATGAACTTGGAGTCCACCACTTATTGCTTTTTCTATAAGTTTTCCTAATGTGTTGAGGAGAATAATAGGTTGAAATATTTTAGAGATATCATATAATGGCTTGTTATGTTTTGGAATAATGATTGATGTTAACTTCTTAAAATTTAATAGCTAATAACCAAGATCAATGCATGAATTCACTATGTTGACAATGTTAGCAACATATTTAGCATTATTTACCAATGCTTTGAGATAACTTCAGGAAATGTGATCTAGACCTGGAGTAGACAAACTACTACATTTGTTGATGGCATTAATAAACTCAGTTTTGGAGAATGGTAGCCACTCTGTTTGTTGACATAAAGGAATTTCATCCAGAAGTTGAAAATTGATTGGTCTGTCTTGAGCTGAATTAAAGGATTGATAAAATGCTTACTGCAGATCATCCAACTTGTTATACAAATGCCCATTGAACTTGATGGCTTCTGTAATTTTTATTTCTTGACCCAATTTATAAGATCTCATAGTCTTTTGTTGGTTGACATGATTTTTTGAATTCTATTGTCAAAAAATATTCTTTTAGCTATTCTTACTGACTTCTTGTATTTGATTCAGTTTGTTCTTCTTTTGGATGTTTGATACTTGGTCAGATCTCTGTTACACTCCTTGTTCCACTATGCCTTAGAGTGTTTAGTAATGTTAACATTTTTGAAATACTTATACCAAAACTTCTCTGCAATAGAAGCAAACTCTTATATTATCTTTTCTAGCATTTCACAATCATGAATATTTGTCATATTGATACAACTTATCTAATTTCTTGATTCATTGATGAATTCTTTTTCTTTCTCACTATTTTTGATAATAGCTTGTTTTCTGTCTTATATGGTTTCTTCCTTGATAATAATGAAGACTAATAAAGGAACATGGTCAGATAGGCTTTGAAGGTCTAGTAAGATCATATGATTATTGAATTTCTCTGCATTTGTATGGAAAAACATCAGATCTAAGACTGAATTTGAATCTTGAGAGTTATCCACATATCAAGTAGATACTTAATCAATGAACATTGATAATTCTAGATTGAAACTATCAGAAATTTCTCTAAGTGTATCCATATGTATTGAATAATGTGAATACAAGAGATCCCAATTGTTATCTCTGATATTGAAATCTCTTGTCATGATTAATACATTGTTCAAATTTATCTCAGTATCCTTTAAGGTAGATTGTTGATTATCTAAATAAACATTAATAATGAAACATATAATACTATAATTGAAAGATGAAATGAGATTTATGTTCTTATGATTGAAATATCTTTTCTAAGTGAAAAGTTTAACTTAAACAACCTAATATTAATGTAAGTGAGAACTCTTGGGTATTTGATATTACTATGCAAAGGTCTTGCAAACATGGTCTACAAAGGATGATTGGGAGCTTCTATGATATCTTCTCCTTCTTCAGATATAGAGCTTGGGATACTGTAAATAATTGGCCAGGAAGGTTCTTAAATAAATAGAATGTTAAAATTTTTGTTTTTTTCTAAGATAATATCAGTGAGAAGCTTGTTCTTATAAACATTCTGTGAAAATATTTTTAGGGATTTTAAAATCATTGTTTTACTCTACTCATGGATAAGTGAATCAAATTGACTTTAATTTCTTGGAGCTCTTACAACTTCTTGCTATATCAATCTCTGTTAAATCTGTGTTTCCAGAATGGGCAGTTGTTATTGTCTGCCTGATATTTGCCCTTGCAGTTAATATATTTAAAAAAGTGAGTACAGAGTTCCTTTTTTTTTGTTTTAAGTCTTGGAGGATTTGTCTTGAAGTTGGCTTTGTAACACTATGCCATTTCTCTGTAATGTTTGAGTTTGTATGAACTAGTATATTTTTGACATTTTGATCTATACTGTTATATTCTATATTATAGTCTCATCTGTCCCTATCCATAGATAACTACATACTCTCATCAACATTCTCAAACCTCTTCTGGTGCAAATCAAAACCAACTATTTCATCTCAGATGTCTTTGCTAGTCCAAAACAACTTTATAGATATCTCTCTCTTGACATCTAAGAATCACAAGTAATCAGAGTAACTTACTTAACAGTTACATTTCAGATAGCTACCCTAGGTATACAAACTAGTATATAATCCAGTAGCTTATATTGTAGTAGTCATTCTGAAAATCAACTAAAACTAACACCTATCTTCCAATGTTAGTGACAGCATACCTTGCTATCTTCTAGTAGTCTTCTACTCTTTCAAGTCCTCAGTCCTCAATTTAAAATATGTGACCAGTTTGACTCATAGAGGCATAGTATATAAGCTAAAGCTAAAGATTGTTCTGCTCCATCTTCCATATTCTCAGATAATACAAATCACTTAGTTTTGGACTGCCAAGATGCACCTTCCAGATCTTGGATAATAAGGTGTGAACTGCAACATGCATATATAGTATGACCCCACTTTCAATAGTTCTTGTATTGTAGAATACTAGGGTTCATATTTGTTCCTCTTATAGTGGTGATATAATGGCCTACATTGAAATATCTGTTAATAAGACACTTTGCTTTTGTCCCATTTTGTGAATCCTATATATCAATTCAAATTACAGCTATATTAGACTTGGAAGATGCCTTCATAACTTGAGAGTAAGAAGCTAAAACCATGTTGTCAAAGATATAAGTACTCTTGATGACTCCTTCTATTATGTCAGATGTTACAGAGAGGTTAGTATCATTCTGAAAGTATGGAATATCTAAAAGTTTTAGGTATGACTTGGATTGTGAGAGTCTTGGGCTTATAATGTCATTCAAGTTGACATTGTTCAACTCTTTCATATATTTCTATGTTTAGATTGGAGAAGGCCATTACTTGTTAGTAGTAATAACAATTCTCTTGTTACTAGATTGGATGTAATCAGTAGAGATTCTGGATTTCACACCTTTCAACAACCTGTTGATATTAGAGATGTGATTGCTTGCTTGAGCAATAACTCTTTCAGAGTTGTTTGTGCTCATAGGTATGATAATTTGCTTTCTTGAAGAACCTTTAGTTATCATGTTAAATTTTTGTTTACCTTTTTGGTTTGTATTGTTCATGATGTTATAGATTTCCATGACCTTGTTAGAGGATAGTTTCAGGAAGGCATTTTTGATCTTGATAATTTCCTTGATATTACCTTTAGAGGCTTGTGTGTATGACTAGTTATTGGAGTTAGAAGTTGAGTTTGAAGGTTGATTCTTGTTAAAAATTTTTGACTTAGCCAGCACACTTTTGCTAGGCCTAGAAGGGATAGGTGGAGGAATTCTTGAAATATTAGCTTGTTTATCCTTTGATAATTTGTTGGTGGTTGTGTTTTTAGCAGGTGCTTATTAAACTATGAAGACACATACTGTCTAGAAGATTTGTTACCCTTGTTAGCAGTTAATTTGTTTCAACCAGACTTATAAATGGCAGATAGAAATTCCCAAGCTACAAAACCAAATTCTGAAATCTGCAGAATGCCTTTGGTTATTCTATTTACTAATGGATGTTACTTAATGAATGCTGCCATTCTGAGAAGAAAGTATGTAACATTTTTAGTATCACCTTCCAAATACTTGTCTACTCCAAATAAGGAAATAGGGAAAAAGTTACCATCTCACAGTTGTAAGTCTGCAGGTTAATTTGGTCTAGTATGGAATCACCAATAGTTCCAGACCTTGAGAAACATTTGCATTATTAATTTCCATTATATGAGGTATATGCATGAGCTCAACTGCAGACTTCATATGTACATTGTCTATTGTTGTCTTTCTCAAAAATATATAGGATAGAGAGAGACTTTAAACCTTCTTATTTTCAACTTGTTCAGCCCAAGTCAGATTGTTAGTTTAGGCTCAATCTGCATAATTCATAGAAGATGCAGCAGAATTGATAGACATTTCTTTAGAACTGTTAAGATTAGAATAAGAAGAAGCTGAATGTTCTTTAGGTATATCAGTTTTAATATCTATTGAGTAATGTTTCAAGAGTTCTAGTTGGTTGTTTTGAGATTTCAAAGTGAAAGAATGCAATGTATTCACTAATTCTCTTATGGGTACTACTGTCAGAATCAAAGATAGTAGACTTTATCACAAGTCACAAGTCATGGTCACATAATCATATGTCACAAAAAGATATAGAAGATTTCAAAACAATGATATCAGTTCACATCTCAATAGCATATAATATGCATGGCCTTTAGGATAGGCTAAAGTTAGTGTAGCACAGACCAGTAGTATTATAAGATGAGAGTGTGGACAGACTTTAGATAGGGTTAGGACAGTAGTTAATTATTAGTCTACAATGGATGGAGATAGGCACGTGACCTGGAAGTCATGTGACAGAGTCTAGAGTGGTCTGGAAGGACTTAGGGTCTAGAAGGATTGGGAAGAGTCTAGAAGGAGTTAGGGTAAGGAGTGACATCAAGGGACATGGGTTCCTCATAGTGTGCACATGTACAGTGAAGATTAAAGGTATGACATCAGGGCATATGTAGGAAGCATGATGTCTTTAAGAAAAACACATGTGGATGAGTAATAGGACATGAGGATGATGCATGGACATAAGGGCAGGTTAATATTGTTGTAGTACAGACCACAATGTATTTATATAAATAGAGGAGCAATACAGCGAGAGCTCCTTGTTGAGTTCTCTTGTAATCCCCACTACTAGATAGCGAACTAAGAGCTTTGCTGAAGTAAGCAAACTACGAGTGCCATTCCGGTGAGTGGTTGCTACAACAAGTAGTCTAGCATATATAAGATAGATACTTTGTACTTGAAATTCTATCAAGTTCTCTTATACAAATATTATACAAAATTCCTTTCCTAACTTAACACTTTGAGTCTTGAATTGTAACAGCTACCAAACAAGATGGTGGTAAGAGAGAAAGAAGCAATGCCATACTGTATGATATCATATTATACTCTACTATCTTACTCTACTATCCTAGTCCAAAATAAAGAAAATAGAAATAAAAACCAAAAAAATAAAATAAAACCAAGTCTATTATTATAAAACATTGTTCAAAACAAACTCTAACAA
>Ga0157358_1001369_pt1 | contig 10700 bp, 9 predicted proteins | sample AttcapACBM2_FD_111484 | JGI IMG/M metagenome (GOLD analysis project Ga0157358, IMG submission 111484) | Fungus gardens microbial communities from leaf cutter ant in Botucatu, State of São Paulo, Brazil - Atta capiguara ACBM2 | ecosystem: Host-associated > Fungi > Mycelium > Unclassified ...
ACCTTGCTCCACTCGGATCTCTATAAGAAGATCTCGGTCGAATTTATCCACGAAAGCATCTAGTTTCTCCCGTAATTCAATCACTTTGTCCTTTTGAGCGGCAACGAGAATGTACTTGACTGGGACCACAGATTCAGCCAATGATCCATCTCAGATGAATTGATACGAACGCGTCCAATTTTCGAGCCATTTCTGAATAAAATCCACTACTTCTTCCATCATTCCAGGAAATTTGCTGATAGTGGTGCCCAGTTCATTAGACTTTGGAACTTGCTTGAGCCTGTTGAGTTGGCCAGCTAGAGTACTCATGCTTTGTGCAAGGCTTTTCATTTCCCCGTGAGATTCTTCTTGGGTACCGAGATGCTGGAAAATCAACTAGTCACACTATCAGTGTGGAAAGAAGAGAAAATGACCCACTTCGTAGACAAAATTGATGCAATCAAACACTTTCGATGCTATAGAATTCAACTACTTCGAGTCAGATAACGGGCACATGTGTTAGTCAACAATGTTTTACCCCGCTTAAAGGCTTTCCTAATTCCATGATCATTTCAACAACATCTCTTGCAGAGCCGAGATGATCCAAAGTGGGTCTGAAGTTGTTCAAGCTCTCCATTGTGGCTTTGATTTGTGCACACAGCGCGCTCAAGTTGCAATTGTGGGCCTATGACTTGACTTGAACCAAGAATATACCAGCAGTCAAGATAACATACCTCGGCGACAATCCAAAGACGTAATCCTTGGATCGGATTATCAAATTCCACCTTGAAGTTGGCTGAAGCACCCTGAGAAAAATCAAGAGTGATCGAGGAAAATATCAGCTCACATTTCGTCTCCTCCTGTGCTTCGGAAACCAAGTTTTTCCATAAATCATTGAAATTTATGCTAGCTTTACACCGGCAATTGTCTTTGTTGGCGTGCCTAATACCAAGATATTTCTCTCGCCGAGAATATTTGTACATTTCAATATTCAGGTCACTTCCTTCCTTGAGAATGCTAGATCACATGATAAATTAGGACTACCTGCACACAGGAAGCTCAACTCACCAGTTGTTTGTCAACTTTAAATGCTGTTCGCCCTTGATTTTTTTCTCTATTTTCCCTTCCGCATCTTGAAGAGGACTAGAACTATCCGCCTTGTCAGAGTACTTGATAATGAACGATTGTGAAACTTGATGTTCGAGCTCTCCGATAAATTCTGGAAGTAAAAGCGATCACTTGAGCCTACTGATGGATCGAGCCTATGCGTGGAGTAGCACTCACCGACAAATCGGATGGCACGTTTCATAGTAGATTCATTTTGTTTTGCCATTGATACAACTTTTGGATAGAGTGAGTAGGAAGCAATAGGATGTTGATTGACAAGAACAAGGACAAGGACAAAGTCGTGACACAAGCAATCACCGAAGCAGCTGCCACTGCCTCACGAGTCGAACCAGGTGGGAAGCCTAGATATGTTAGAAGCATGGTAAAGCTGTGAGCGTGGGAGCAGTAACAAGTATATCTATCATTTCTCAAAGTACTGTTGGCAAAAGGTGACCCACACATTCATATGAGTATTGTTCTCTATCATCAATTGTGCTTTTTTGTTGGCGTCCCTGCGCGAGGTGTGAGATAGTTCTACATTTATACCACAACATTTTCAGGACGTTTTTATTTATGCAAATATTTCATCACTAATCTCCTGAGCTAATCCCCTTCACAGATACTGTGGGCTGATTCGCATACCACTGAAGTGATGGTATCTCTCCCAACCTCAACTTGGCTGCAGCGAGCGGAACGAGCCTTACTTGATCCAGAGTTCCATTCTCAACACACGCAACAGGACTCTGAGGTAGCGGCGCTGCCATCTTCTTACTCAATTCCCATTTCACCTCGCATACTTTGGCCGTCATTATGATGGGCTGACTCCCTGTTCCCCAGACTTGAAATGGTAATTTGCCTTCATTCGCCGCGAGGAGGGTTTGAGATGAGTTTTGAACGTGAGAGTCGATACATAAATCGCTGGTTGCCAGGTGAAAGTAAGAAGAAGGGCTTGAGTGTAATTATCGGCCCGCCACACATATGTGAGAAGCAGCAAGTACCAAAAGTGTTAGTATGCGTACGGCTGTCAGGTACTGTGCGGGGGCATTAGGGAGAAGTCGCTTTACATCTCCAAGAGCCTGCGCATTCCTGAAAAAAGTTGAATGATAGTTCGACAGCGAATGCCCCCTCGTGAATACATACTCTTTCTCCGTTACGCATTCAATATCCAACATGACTCTTCAAAACTTACCTCCCAATATGGGGATGGACATCGATGATTTCGTCAGCAGCAACGTTGACAACTACGACGAGGTAAGAGGTCGTACCATGACCTCTAACAAGAATCCCTCTAGGACTTTTTCTATGACTTCAAGTGAAGCATCCGTGGACTATGCCACTAAGATGGAAAGGCTCAACGATGTCTCTGAGGAGACCGCACACAAGGAACCGATTGACAGTTCGTAACTGTCTTACACGGACAACGAAGATATCCAGGTCAGTAGGGCAGCTGACCATGAGAATAGGGCGTGCCCACAACGTGGTAGTGCAAATGCACTGGCCCTCAAGTCCACACCTACTCAACGTGTTGACGATGATGTCATCAACATACAACTGCCATACGACATTAACGCCCCCACGGAACCAGAGTTATGGGATGGAAGTTTCCACCCCATTTCACTGCATGGATCCCTCGAGCACCTGGCATCTGACGCCAAGAACATCAAAGATTCACTTAACTTTGTCGCTAAATATATTAGCAATAAACAAATTGACCCAAAGAAATCCAGTGACATTCAAGACTTCAAGGGCATGGGTGAGGCAGTCTGGAATCTTATTTCATCAGTCTATCAGTCGAATTGGGACTCCCTTATCGCTGACAAAAATTCATACACTTTAAGGCAAAAGATATCGGTAAAGTTCACTCCGAAAGTCAAACCTATTCCCAAAGGCGACCATGCTGACAAAAGCAAATCGGTTCCGGCTTGCATCGAAAGGATCCCTCCCCCCATCCCCGCCAAATCTCAGAAGGAAGTAAATCAAATTTCTAAATACTTCCAAAACATCAAATGAGCTCCCACTGGTAAACCGGCCCCAAAGTCTTATGCGCAAGCGTCTACAACGGCTTCAAATACAGAACAAATCATCAAAATCAAAAACACTTTCCCTTTCCTAGGCGCAAAGAAAATTCAGAACATCGTCAAGGGTAGCCCTAAACCCAAACCACGAATTCAGATGACGACCAAAGGACCATCGAGGAAACAAGTCATTATCCCAATGAATGGTGACAACATTGCTAAATTCATGAAAGAAAGCTTGTCACATGTCGCAAACATTAATATAGGGCATTGAAGAATGCCAAAACTGAGGTCTTGGTCGATTTCATCAGATCAGACCAAGCCAACATTACAGTTGTCACAAACAAGGTTGTGTCCTTGTCCGATCTTGTCATCATTGAGAAATATGTTAAGAATGTTAACTGTATTGATGCCTCTGGTGTTCAGATTCCACATCTCCCACAGTCCAAGTCCTATTTGAAAATCATAGGCATCCCATATTACCCCCACAATGATCCTCAATTTTGTCTCTCTCCTAGCAATGTCAAAAACATCATAAAGCAAAATCAAATTTTTGACAATATTGTTCTTGCTTCCAAACCATGAGTCATCAAGGTTTCTCCCAAGTCAGATATGTCCATTATCTGGGTAGACATTTGGAACATTCAAAGCAGGAGCAAGACTAAGGACCTTATCAATCAATGCTTTAATGTTGGAAGATACATTGCTACAATTAGAGAGGTGAACATAAACCCAGGGATACCCAAATGTAAGAATTGCTGGAAGTGGGGACATGCCATCTTTTCCTACAGAATCCAAGGAGTGAATTGCATGAAATGTAATGGCCTGCACAAATCTGAAAACCACCAACAATTTGGTTGGTATTACAAAGCAAATAACAAGATTAACCTACCTTGTTTTGAAACCAAAAAAGGCAAACCATGCCCACATGCATTCAAATGCTCCAACTGTTGTGGAGATCACTTGGCAGACTCCAACCAATATCTATTTTGGAAGCACAGGTTTAACCATGAATGGTACAACAAGAAAATTGTTGAGACCTATGAAAATAGGACCAAATCAATTTGCTCAGCTATGAGTGGGATCTCAGCATAATTTGTGACCACTTAAAGCTTTATTCACAAAATATATGCAAGAACAGTCTCATTATCAATACCATACTTGAGACCCAATTCTCATTTGACATAATATTCATTCAAGAACCTCCTTGGTTGGTTATACAATCTATCTCCAGCTCCACTAGTTGTGAAGGAAAAAAACTAGTTGGAGTTACTCATCATCCAAATTGGCTCACATTCATGAGAGTACCATCAAATCTCTCTAACTACCTTAGGGTAATTGCATATATTAACATTTGTTTCTTGCCTCTTTATTTTTATTTGTGAAATGACATTTTAAATTATAGAGATATCTTATGCATTTTGTTTTTCAATCAAGGATCCATTCTTTTTTTGATTAACATTTATTCTAACTCATTTTAGTCAGCCTTAAAGTATCTCAAGAATACTAGGTCAACATTAGCAACATTTTTATAATGACTGATGACTTTAACATCAGGGATAGTGTGTAGGACTTGAACTATTCTCATCATTCGATCTATAGAAATATGCTTTTTGATATTGCAGACTCTTTTCAGTTAGAATTATCCTAACCTACTGAATATTTCCCAACCAGGTATTCTGACAATGATTGGAACTTCAACTTAGTCCTAGATCTTGTCTTTCTTTATCTGATATCATCTGAATTCAATAGTTATCACATCCACCCTAATTGGAGGCTCTTTTATGACTATGCTCCATCTCTATTGACATCCTCATTATTGATGAATACATCTCTACCAAGCAATGCTCTCTCATCACAGAAAGTAATGAAGAAAAACATTTTCTTGAAAAACTCACTCTTTTCATCAAAAGATTGGACACCTCATCCATCCAAAGCATTGACATTCTTGAAAGCATCATTCATAACCTGTCAATCAACATTGAGAATATCTGGCTCAAATATTCTAAGATAGTCAACATCACAAAGCATTCTAAAGTGTGGTAGAATGGAAGAGTGTCAAAGAAATATAGACAAATACCAATAGTCTCACAGCATTGAAAACTGAAAGAAATTCAGAAAAATGGTCAAGAAGTCTAAGTGTACATTCTTTGATGATAAAATTATGGAAATTGCCAACAAGAAATGCAGCCCCTGGAAATTAATGAACTGGGTCAAAAAATGCAAACTTCTAGTGGTTGAAGTGATTCAGTTCAATAGACAACCATGTATTGAATTAAATAACTTATAGAACATGCTTCACAGCTCTTTCAATTCTGTGCTATCTTGTGAAGTTGACCTCTATCTGCTAGAAAAATTCCTGACAGAAAACCTGTTAATTGGATCTCATTCACTAGAGAAGAACTCATCAACATAATTGAGAAGTGCAACAATTCATTAGCTCCTAGTTCTGATAAGTTAACTTGGGGTTATATCAAGAAAATTATTAAAAGTGAAGAATGTATTACCAGACTCATTGACATTGCTAATGCTTGCATTGAGTTAGGTCATTGGCCATACCACTTCAAGACATCTACAACTATCATTATTCCCAAAACGAATAAGGCATCATATTATACTCTTAAATCTTTCTAACCAATCATTCTTTACAATAGAAAAACTTTTTGAGAAAATGATTGGAGAGCAACTCCAATTTCATACAATCTCCAACTCATTCATCCATTGTTGCCAACTTGGTAGTCTCAAACATAGATCCACAACTGATGTGGGAGTTGTCCTAACTCATTCCATTTGCTCAGGATGGATCAAAAACCTCACCACCAGTACACTAGCATTTGATATTGTTCAGTTCTATCCATCTCTTAATTTTCAACTTCTTCCCTGCATTATAAACAAAGTGGGGCTAGATCACAAAGTTTCTAATTTCTTTAAAGACTATTTAGTAAGAAGAAAAACAAGATACCTATGGAACAATTTCATTTCTCCCTTTTATAGTATAGATGTTGGGGTTGGACAGGGATCTGCCCTGTTTCTGATTCTCTCTGCTCTTTGCTTTTCTCTTATTCTTTATATTTTTGAAATATGTCCAAAATCCCTAAAAATACCCATTTCTATTATTTCATTTATTAATGATGGACTTTTATCTCTGAAAACAAATCCATATCTCATTCTAATGCAAATCTTTTTTGTAGTTATAATGTCATGTCTTTCCTTCTCTTGAAATTTGGACTAATAATAGAACAGGGGAAAATGGAAGTGTTTCATTTTTCTAGATCTCAAAGAGTTTTTAACTCTCCTCCTCTCAATCTTTCTGTCTTAGGAAGACCTATTCTTCTCCCTAAAGATTCATGGTGGTATCTTGGATTTATCTTCAATAGAAAACTCACCTTTTAGTACCATATTGAATTCTATGCCAACAAGGCAATTTCTACAGTCAAATGCATGAAAATGCTAGGGAATTTATCTAGAGAAATCAATCTGCTTCAAAAAAAAAGACTTTACAGGTGTTGCACCCTTCCTATAGCACCATATAGTTTTCTATTGTAGTACTACAACAAAGCTCTTACATATTACTACCTCAATGTTCTACAAAAAATGCAATGAAGAGCAGCTCTCTGAATATCTGGTATATTCTGTACTTCTCCTACAGTAGGTGTCGAAGCCATTTCAGGTCTCGTACCTATTCACATCCTCCTAAAGAAACTTTATAAGAGGTTTCTTCTAAAAGAATCAACTCTTTCATCTAACCACATAATTAGCAGTATTCTCAGCTCGAATAGTTTGAATATGCCAAATCATCACAACCTATTGATTGACCTCCTCATTCCCAACCATAGGCTTTGTATGAAATCTGCTCTCATTGACATGGACAATAAGCATAACGAACTCGTTTCTTTCTTTTCTTTTTTCAATGAAGAATTTAGACTAGGAAATCACCTGATAGATTCTTTTTCTGATAGATTCTCATTCCATCTGTGCTTCTCAAATATTAAAAAGCACATGGAAGAGCTAGATAACACAACACTCAGAGCATTATCTAACACATTCTCTACTATTGTCATTTCAGATACCAGTATCAAAAATCATATCGCTACATCCATTTTGCACATCCATTTGCACAATAGACCTGTAACCAAAACTATACATAGGGTGGTCAATGTCTTTACCACTGAAGCTGAACTATTTGCCATTTGATGTGATATTAACCAAGCAGTTAGCATCACTAATATTAATCATATAGTCATTATCATGGACTCTCTTCATGCTGCCAAAAGGATATTCAACTCTTCATCCCACCTATACCAAATTTATTCTACAGCAATCTTGAGTAAACTTGGGGAATTTTTCTCTAGAAATACCAAAAATTGTATTGAATTCTGGGACTGCCCCAGTAAACAGAAATGGCCATTACACATGTCAGTTGAAGAGAATTCCAAGAGTTTTGAATCAATACTGTCTTTCTTCTGCAAATCCTCTTGGAACTACTGTGGTAAAAGGGAAAGTAATCTTGCCATTTTGCAATGTAGAATGTATTTCCAAGCAGCTAATTCTAAAAGAAAAAGCTTTCTTGATTTATTAGATGACAATTGTAATCCTATTGAACCATCAAATGTCAAAGATGGCCCTTGGCTTTAGTATTTCGGCATATTAAATTTGCTGTGTGCTAAAGCTATTAGGGCTATTATCAATAATACTCTTATTGGAAAATATAGACTGAGATTTTTCCCTAGGAAAGATTTCTCATGTCTGTGTGGCATGTATCCCATTGAAACAAGAAGACATATACTATATAAGTGTAGTAGGTTTAATAAGTACTAGAACCTGAGAAGGGACATGATTGCTTATTTTGTTTTATTCCTCCAACTTAATCCTAATGCTTTTCTATTTTGAATGATCATTAGCTATTGGTAGTACAAGTAGTACCATTATTCTGCTACCTAGTTTTTTTTCTATTTAGTTCTCATCTTATTTTGTTTATTTATTCTCTTCTTTCTGCTTTACTCTTTTATTTTACTTTTTTTTTATTCTCTTCATGTCATTTCTGTCTGCATATATGTAGTTATGAAGTAGCTACCATGGTCTGCCTTCATGCTTAGTATAATAAATCATTGATTTAAAAAAAATGCCCCCTTGTAATCACAATATCTTTATTTGGTCTAGTTTCTATTTGAACTAGTATATCCAAATTTACTGTGATTTTGTTTGTTCCAGCAAGAAGCTAGTCATCACAATTATGAATGCCTCTAATTTTCTTTTCATCATAGACATACCTTGATAGCTTGTGATGAAGTTTAAACTGATGGATTAAATGCAGTAAGGTTTGTCTTATTAACAGAGATGGTACTTTGAGTACTTCCCTGTGTTCAACTGGAGACACAGATATTGAAAGAGAGACTCTTGGTCAAAGTTACAGTATAATCAAGACTTGAGCCAAATGTATACAGAGTTTCTACCATTACTTGAATCATATATAAGTCAGATGTCTAGAAACTCTGACAGATCAATGTACAAACCATACCTTTGACCTTATTTGATTCAACAACTCCATAAAATGTCACAGGTTCAAGAAAAGTGTTTATGAGACCTTGATCAGATTGATCAACCTTATTAACCATGAATGAGTTTGCTCAGGATTTTGGAAATACTTGAGAGTGATTGACAGTACAGCAAGGATGTTTTATGAGATTATGCTGAATAACTATCTCATCCTAACTAAAAGGAGATATGTGCCTTGAACTCAATCACATTTAAGGTTGAGTCTATTATTGATTTAAGAGAGTAGGTTTATGACTTGAATCCAGATTTACTTTCCAGTAAAAAATAAACGGTGCATGAATATATCTATGCCTAAGCTTCTTCTTCTAATATTATGTTGTCTTGAAGAACAGCTGATGAAATTTTCCAGAGCACAGAATTTTCAGCTCTTTTCAGTCTGGAGAATAAATTTTCCATTTCCTTTTATCCTAGAGTACATAATTTCCATCTATTTCCAGTCTGGAGGACAGAATTACCAGCTCTTTTTACTCTAGAGCATATAATTTCTAGTTTATTTTAGTCTAGAGCACAGAACTATCATATATTTTTGGTCTGGAGCACAGAATTACCAGTTCCTTTTAGTCTAGACCATAGAATTTCTTACTCTATTGTTTTCAGCTCTTTCAGAAATTTCTACACATATTATGATTCAATCATAATACCTATATATATACATGTACTACATGAACTTTATAAATTATAATACAACCCACATTATGGATCTGTTGGTTTTTTTGCTATGGATATATTTCAGAATTAGCTGGTATAATAAATAAATGGCTGGTGTTGAATATACCAATGGATTCTCTATAATAAACACTTTCCAATGGTAGTAATAATGTGGAAAACAGATGAAAATTGGGCAAGATATGAATTCCATCAGTTTCATCAGATGTGTCAATTAAAAATTGATATATGAGTGATATTACATCAAACAACAGCATGATATAGCAGACCATTCCATAAACTTTCTTGAGTTTCTTCTACTACTAACTCATCTTACTAGTAGCTTCTACTATTTCTTGTATTATCTGAATTATACTCAGGCCATATCCAGGATGTAAAAAGCTAAATTTTAGATAAGCAGGACATACTGAATATCTCTGACCTCAAGTCAGCATGGTTTCACTTGACAACAGTTTAGTAAGGCATTAGAGTCTTTGTACAGAGTTATTCTTGACAATATATCATTGTTAATATATTGCTGAAACCTAAAACATAGTAAGTTACCTATTTGCTTTGAAACTACTCTGTACTGAATAATAGAATTAGTATACTTGAAGACAGTTTATTTTTTCCATTTTATTTATTGCATGTTTTCTCTGTCATTTAAGTGGATTAGATTAATACTAAATTTCATTCAGAATGTTTTTCGTTATGTCAAATACTTGTGGCTATTCTAATTACTATAAAACTAATGATGTTCAAGGAATCATAGTATAATTTGCAATGTATTTGTCTTGCTTTTTGCAACTGGTATGTTATATAGCTACTTTGTATACTGAAATTTTGTAGACCAGTATACTCCAAAGAAAGCTTTTGTATGGTGATAGGTGTCAGAATGATGAAATATAGCAAAGATAAGAGGTAATATCCTATCAGAATAAGGATACTGATGAAATGCTGATGCTTTCTGTAAGATGTATTTATATAAGTTATTATCAATTTTTGGGACATGACAGCAAGCACATATTGGACTATGAATATGAGTGGTATAGTGTATATTCTTTCATTGCAGAAATCAGCCAAAATCAAGGTAAGTATACTTGTTAGCCATATAATTATGTCCATTTATGATAGAGTGTTTCTCTATTATATCAATTGTATCCAATGCTCTTCTCAAACTCATTACATAGTCCTCTCTTTTAAACTTAATTACAACCTTTCACTTTTTAACAAGTCTGGTCTACTCAACAAAGGATTTTTCAGGGCCTTTATAGGTGATATATTGGCAATTATTGGAAATGATATGGATGTAAATGTATAGGTTGATAAATGATTTTGTATAGGTTGAAGACATTCAGTTTTCTGCTGGATATATGTTTGAGTAATAGAGTGTATATA
>Ga0157358_1001370_pt1 | contig 10697 bp, 2 predicted proteins | sample AttcapACBM2_FD_111484 | JGI IMG/M metagenome (GOLD analysis project Ga0157358, IMG submission 111484) | Fungus gardens microbial communities from leaf cutter ant in Botucatu, State of São Paulo, Brazil - Atta capiguara ACBM2 | ecosystem: Host-associated > Fungi > Mycelium > Unclassified ...
AGAGAAAGCCATTTGGACCTTGAAGTGTGAATTATAAGGTTGAAATGCAGACAGAACTGCTCAGAAGCAACAGCAGACTTGGGAGTCTGATAATACTGTCAGGCGCAGTTTACACCAGTATGAAAGTCTGCAGAATGGACTTGGAGATGAGTGAACTTGTAGAACAACCTTGGCTTCAGCTTATGTGCTGCACCATCTGTCTGCCATATGGTTGCAACTTCAGATGAAGGGAAGAAAGTCTGAGTGGGAGTGAGTACTGATTGGTGTGTTACCGTTGAACACCAGAGATTGAGTTCAATAAGATTTTATCATATTAATTATCAGACTAGTGAATTACAGTGTAACTACTAGTCTTATATACAAACAGAAAGTATAGGAGATGCTCAAAATTTCAGTGGAAAAACCCCTATTACCCCAGGTGGAGGTTTCAGTGTTGAGACACTGACAGGAGTAACTCTGTCATGGAAGACCAAGTTGAATAGGAGTATCTCCACCATGAAAGATGAAATACCTGCATGGTTGTAGTACTGCCATGAGACATGTTGCGAGAAAGGTGGCTGCTATGGAAGGCAGGCTTGTATGTTTTGGAGGTGACTCCACTGTGGGGATGTAGTTTTCAGACAAGTGGACTTGCATATGACAACAGAACTGTTTATCTGATATATATACCAAGTTACTGATTTATACTATAGTACCATTAACCTACCCTAAAGACTATGTGTTTTCCTTAAGATTAACATATGTCAAATATATTGTAGTATTACTCTAGATATCTTGAGATTGATGCTAAGATACTTTCTTTATCTTTATATGCTTTATAAAGAAGTGCCCTCTTGGAGAATAATTTGTTAACCAATTTCCTACTATCTTAAAAGTTGGATTTTATGTTTGACATCTCCTCCAGGCAATTTTTAAAGCTGAACAGGACTACTTTAAAGTCTCACCTCAACCTAATGCTCTCACTCTTGTAAAAGTTATTCTTTCCTTCCTCCTATGTCTTTTTCTAACTTTAAAAGAAATATATTGCTTATTTCATGAGCACCTCCTCTTCTCAAAGCTGTGATAACTTATCCAGCCTTAAAACCAGTAACAACTCATCCTGGTTCATCTATAGCACTTAGTTAGCTATAATAAGACCATTAAGTTTCAGATGGTACTTTCTTCTGTTCTCTTTGTTTCCAAATATAATACCAAGGTCAAGTCTTTTGCTTAGGCTACAAAAGCTAACATTACTTAGCAAGCTCCAATATTTGCTCCTGTCTTATCTTATAAAGACTTTCTGCACTTGATACAGCTTAAGAAGATATTTTATAATCTTTCTCAAGCTATAATAATTTTAATCTTGAATTGTGCTCTTTTTTTGTCTTGAGCTTTGTTTAGTTCTTAATATACTCTATTAGCACTTCAAATCTCCAGAAAATCCTAAGTTTATTGTCTAAATACCAAACTATATACTTATCTCTAGAAAATTTTAAGAGAATAGAATGAGAATTTCTAAAGATAACAATTACTCTATATAATAACAGATCTATTCTGATGTGTTAGAATTTTGTTTACATAAGCAAAGAATGATAATATTTAAGTAATTAAAAACAGTTTAGAATGGAAAAACTAAATTGAAAGAGAGTCAGAGTATTTAACAAGTATTTTTGAAGAGAAAGTAAATGTGAAACTAGATTACAGAATACAGATTAGCTGGAAAATACAGAAGAGAAAAGTCTTGGAAGAGTCAGTCTCTCTTATATACTTCCTAATAGGCTTCTTGTAGTGTTTTGACATATTCATCAACTATTTCAACCTCTTTTCCTTTGCATTAATCTAATTTGTCAGCTAATAAGATCTGGATGTGATGTGCTTGTTTTTCCATATCTCCATGTATAATGTTGTATAGTTTCTCTGATATGCTATAAATATCTCCTTCTATTTGTATTTTGTATATTTCTTTTGCTTGTAATAAGATAGTTTCAATATCTACTAGTTGATTGTTAACTGTGTCAGCTTGTTTAACAATATCTTGAATCTGTAGCTGGATGTTGGCCATGGTTTCTAATCCTTGGATTATTTTGTGGTATTTCTTCATCTAATCTTTCTTTTTTATTATTAAATGTCACAATGAGGTCCAGACTGTTAACAGTATAGGGAACATATGAATTGGGAAATAAGAGAGCAGTTGAAAACTGGTAAGATATATTAGATTTCTTGAGTGCTAGTTTATACTTTGAATTGTTGGTTTTGGAGTTTTACCCCCCTCTCTTATATATTTTATTGTACTCATTTCCATACCTCTTCCAATGTACTAAGAATTGTGTGATGTGTTCTTATTTTCTGTAATCTCATACTTCTTCAACTTCATATTCTTGCAACACATTCCCATAACAGTGATGCAATTGTCTCTAAACCCTTCAAGTACTTTGTCTTTATAAGAGGACTTGTTCTTCTAAAACTTTTCTCTTCTGCATTTTCTAGCTAATCTGTGTTTCATGACTCTTTCTAGTATCCATATTCATCTACTAATCTGCTTTCCTATACTCTAGACCCATTCAAACTGTATGAAAATACTTCTAACTGTCTGGATATGTCATCTAACTTCCCTTCCTTGTATTTTCTCACTTTTCCATAACACTCTATGGTCTTCTGTAGTCTGCTATTGTTATCCACTCATTTTCTTTCCCATAATTTGAAAGTACTTGCTAAACACTCTGGCTCTCTTCCAATTTAATCTCTTTATTCTGAACTATTTCTAGTTATTTAAGTATCATTATTTCCTACTTATTTAAACAGAGTTCTAATACATTGAATTAGAATAGACCTATTATTATATAAAGTAATCATCACCTTCAGAGATCTCCATCCTGTTCTCTTAAGATTTTCTGAAGATAAGTACATAATTAGTATTTCTTAAACAATAAACTTTAGATAAGACATTCCTTAAGACAGAAGAAGCAGAGACACTCCTTAAAGAGCACCTTACAATACAGTAAGTTTATCACAAAATAAACTACTCACTTATTTGTGATATCTGAACCTTGGGTGTACTCTTAGAGGTTCAGGAGTGATTCAGAAGTTCAATAATGATGACAATGAGAAATGATGATTGATAATTATTGATGAAAACTAATGATAAATGATGTTATTAAGTCTAAGGTCTAATCCTCAAATACAGAAGTATTTATACAAAACAGTAATGGTCTGTGTGTAAGCTGTTTCCATCACATGATCAAAACTCATATCTGGTAGGGCTATTATCTATCATAGCAAATATTAGGCTAATTTTAAAAGGTAGCTAATTATATTATTATATTGATTTGCTTATATCTCTATAAATATTAATCTTTATATGATATATGATATATCATTAAAAACTGTTTGATGAGTGCTTTCTAATACAACTTTAATTATGGGAATTTGTTTAGTTGTTCCTGAGATAATAGTCAATGAAAATTGTATTTACTGATGGTCTGATATCTCAGTAATTTGTTATTACTTTTGTACATCCCACATATGTGTGGATAGCTATTATTTGGAGCTTTCCAGTGCAACTTAGTTTGTGAAAATTGGTCTACTAGTTGTAGAGATACAAGCTGAATGAAGTTTATGATAGGATTTAAGATCTTCTTCTTAAATACACTCATTTTCTAGCTCTAAAAATAGCTCAGGAAAGCAATTTAAATAAGTTTAGAGACTCACCAACACATTAAGAACTGTTCTATAGGCTGAACATCAAGAACTTAGTGTTTAAAAAAGACCAGTAAGGAAATTAACAGAAAAATATGCTAGTTTTTACACAATAGAAAAAGTAGTGTTGACTAATACAGTAAAACTAAGGCTTCCAGACTAGGAGGAAGCACTGGATTTATTAATGATTTGTTTGTATTTTATGAGTTAACCATAATGATAGTTAGAAAAAGCAAAGTAGTTGATAACTTTGTTATCTGTTACTATAACACTGTTACTTTTGAGGAATAATTGGATCTCTCTCCACTAGTTTTTAAACTTCATCTAGTCACCATCAAACTATCCTAGATCTGAAACTATATTCTTTAGCATAACTGTCTGTATATTTTCATTGTATACTGCTAGTATTAGTATTGTTAACATATCTTCTAATGTTAGTTCTGTAATACTATTTCCACTCAAGATGTATTCTTTGGTAATCCTCAGTGATTCTAATATTTCTTTAAGTGCCTCGATATCTGCAGCTTCTAGTCTATCTATCTTGTCTGTTTGTAGTATTTCAATAGCCTAATTACTATATACTCTTCTTTTGCAAGAGAAGCCTGATAATGCTTTACCAAATGTTACATTTCTAAGCTTGGCTCAGATTGCAACTTAGGCAGAAACTTAAGTAAGAGAGAGAAGAATGGTCAATTGGTAAAGTATAAGGATATAGGACTTTACCTATAGACCATGAGAAAAGCAAAAGATGTCTATACCTATACAATGAAGAAATTGTTAGAAGAATATAAGAAAGGTATAAGGAAAATACAAGGAAAAATATAATAAAGTTTCTGCTATTATATAAGATACTAACTAATCAAATATGAACATAATATAAGATATAGTAAGAATATCCAAACCTCAACACATTATTAGAGTTGTGAACATTAGACTTAGATTTATTTTATTTCTTTTTTATTTTATTTTTACTTTTTACTTCAAATTTAAACAAAGAAGTATCATTATATTTAATAGTCATACCTGTTATAGAGTGGTCACATGATTACATAGTATAGAGAAGATTGTAGAAGATTATAGAATAAATGATATTATATGTTATGAGATGAAGAAGTGTGGGAAGATATTTCCTTATATATTAGTGGAAGAACATTATTTTATTAGTCTACAATGAGAGAGAGAGAAGGCACATGACTTGAAAGTCATATGATATTATATTATAGGACCTAGAGCGGTCTAAAAGGATCTATGGTCTAAAAGGATTAAGAAAAGTCTAGAAGATGATATTAGAACATATGAATGTGGTATGCTGGCCTTGAGGTAGATGAGTAATAGACACAAGGATGGAGCATTGCTATCACATGGTGTACACATAGTGCACTTATAGATGACATATGGACTTTAGGGTAAGATACACAGTAAATGTGCAGTTGTAGCACAGACCATGAGGACTTCATATAAATAGTTGATAGAATACTGTTGTAGTTCTTTGTTGAGTTCTCTTGTGAATTACACAACTCATGTTCCTCACTAGATATCTGCCCTTGAGATTTACTTGTTAGTGCTACTATTGGATACTAGTCTAGTGATTGCCACAACATTATATAGAATAGCAGCAGCATGTTGATCTTGTAGAAAGTATATAAGAGTGTATTTTTTGTCTTAATTTGAGACTTATGTCACAACATATATATTATAACATGAGATAAATACTTGTAAAGTATAAGGTAAAGATTGTAATACTAATATCTTTTATAATTGTCATATGCAAGTCCACTTGATCAAAGTCCATTATTTATAGTAATATTATTATATTTACAACCTTATCAGAATCAAAGACAGTGGACTTGTTTCTTTTTTGTTCCTCTTCTCTTATCTAAGTTGTTCTTATTTTTTACTTCAATTCTTTTATCTCTTTTCTTTTCTTTTCTTATTTTTTAGACTTTGTAAAAGGAAAACAATGTGATGTCATATATGATAGTCACAATGGTCATGGGTATGTTACAGTTACAGTCACACTATCATGTGACATGTTAAAAGAGTAATGTCTCATATATCATATGAGATAATAACTCTTATCTATATAACTTATAGTATTTAAAGTAGACTAGATGTAAAGTGTATACAGACCATGTACTAGAGATATATAGAGTAGACACATCTGTACTAGAAACTCTACCAAGTTCTCTTATGTTAACCAATAGTCTTATTTCATAACATATTTTCTACAATAGTATTATAATCTATCTCAAATCTTATGAGTACTTAGTCTTCTATAGTAGAGTTCTCCTATCTAATTTCTTTTAGTATTTTACTACTGAAACCTTTGCTTGAGGCTGTATACTAAAATCTCTGAGTTTTTACTTTCATATTACTTATCTATAAGATTAGTGGATATATCATATTTTGCTAGTCTGATAATCAATAATGATCATTTCAAATTAACTTTATCCTTGGTATTTCTCAGTAATATACTTCTATTAGTACTTACTCCTCTTGTACTCTGCTCCATTTCTGATGATGGAACCATATAGCATACAGATAATATAGCAGGTTATTTTGGAAAGTCTATATTATTATGTACTTAGTACAGAGTTTCTTTATCTAGTATAACTCTGAGCCAATTATATGAGCTTTTGTCCTTTAATATGAACTGTACCTAATAATATCATCAAACTTCTAAGTCTGCTGGCACTTCTGCATAGTTTTATCTGCAAAATTTCTTGTTATAGTACTGCTTGTAATTTTCTTAACTTTCAAGCTGTACTTTTACAAGTTCAATGGCTTTCTCTTATTAAAACTCTTTGACTTACTCTGAGTCAACCCCAGTCCATCCTCTCAGAATACCATTTAATACTGTTCTCTATCTAAGTAAACATCTCATAAGTGTTTTCTTTCCAAATATCCTATAACACTCAAGATATATTTATCAAAGAGGCTGTTTATTATTGTAGCAACCACTCACCAGAACAGCACTCGTGATATGCTGACTTCAGCAAAGCTCTCAGTAGGCTATCTAGTAGTGGGGATTACAAGAGAACTCGACCAGGAGCCCTCACTATATTGTCCACTATATATATACATGGCTTCTGGTCCATGCTACAACAATATCTATCTGGCCCTTAAGTCCATGCTGCTACCTCATGTTCTATTACTCATCCACATATGTTTTTCTTAAGGCCACCAGGCTTCCTACATGTGCCCTGACGTCATACTCTTAATCTCCACTGTATATGTGCACACTATGTATACACCATGAGGAACCCATGTCCCTTGACATCATCCCTAACCCTAACTCCTATCTAGACTCCTCTCGATCCTTCTAGACTGTTAGTCCTTCCAGACCATTCTAGACTCTATCACATGACTTCCAAGTTATGTGCTCTCCATCCGTTGTAGACTAATAAAATACTATCTTATCTATGTCCAGCTAATCCTAACTCTAGCCAAAGTCTGTCCATACTCTCATCTTATAACATTTATCTTCTGATTTTCTTACTTATACTATCTAACCCGTCTGAACAGTCTTATCCATCTTTAGTATTGTCCCTGTAAACAATTATCCTAATTGGAGGAATACTCTTGCTAATTCTACTAATATTTCTTACTCTTCTACTTGTTCATAGTCAAAACTCTAGTACAGTGATAATTCTACTAATGATAAACTGGCTGATATTCTTAGTTGTATCACTAATCTACTTAATACTAATTAGACCCTCAGTTCTACATTTAATCCTAGAGAAATTAAAGCTTACATTTTTAACACTTTTAGCAGCACTAAGCCTAATAAGCTTAATAATTTCTTGTTTCAATGTTGTTACAAACTCAAGATCTTAGGGTTAGTCAAGTGAATGAACCTTGTATTGGATTAATATAAGAGAACTTGATAGAGGACTCTGTACAAGATTATTTACCTTATATACTAAACACTAAATAGTCTTTACTACTTTTAGCCTACTCTAAATGACTATATGTTAAATATGTTGTGTGATATTATTGTACTAGAATCTTCTACATTCTTTCATTGTGACCATGTGACTATGATGTCCTGCTAAACCCTAACCCTAGATCCCCAAGCATAGAAAGTAAAGGAAAAGAAAGATAAGAAAAGGAAATTGAAATAAATAAAGTCTATTGTTTTCAACTCTGACAAATGTCATTTCTAGTTCTATACAAACTCCACACAGTTTGATATAGACATTGCAAAGATCAATTTTGCAATAACATATCTCTCTAGAGTTACTCAAGACTGGTTTGAGGTAAGTCTCAGCTAAAAAGATCAGTATATCTTTCAAGACTGATTTTCAAATTGAAATTAATTTGTTGATAAGCTTCATTAATATTTTAATCTCTTGGATCCTATTGATAAAGTAGCTAATATACTGGATAATCTCAGCATGAAACCTAGTATTAAAAGATTTCCACTTACAACATAGATTTCATATACTATGTTTCTTAACTGACCTTATTCTAGAATATATGTCTTAAAAATAACTATCAATCACTGCTACTAGGAATACAACTGTATAAGACAGGTAGAGCAAAAGACTCTCAAGTCTCATTCTTAGAAACAAGATAATACTTCCTTTGCTAGAAATACTATAGACTTCTATAATCAGATGAACTTATTCCTAGTGGTCTTGTCTGCTAAATATTTGCTTTCTAAGGCCTCTAATTCTTTGTCCTCCACTTCTAAAAAACAATTTAGTTCTCTGTAGGTAGATATTTCTTTCAAGCTAACTAACAATGGCAAGCTGACTAGCAAAAAGTGTCTTGAAAACAATCTATGCCTTTATTGCAAGGTTATAGACTACAAGCTGGATTCCTGTTCCAAGAAATAGACTATAGTCACTCATAAGAGCTATATTACTTCTACAGCTATAAAAACTCTTAGAAAAATAGTAAGCAATTTTAGGACTTTACATAAACTGAGAGCTGTATTGAACTTCTCTATGTAGTAATAAGCTCTATTTGGCTCAATATATCTGTTCCTCTAGATCTCTCTTAATATCTCTTTCTTCTCTCTTGATCCTTGGTCAGAATTATCTTAATAAACTCTATTTTAAGCTTTAATCAACTCTGGGTTTACTTACTTTTTTATAGACTCAAATGTCATAGATATCCATTACCTGAAGACATCTACAGCCTTACTGGTTGCCCTTCAGTTATTTGATAACTTGTCAAATAGCATAATCTCTGAAATTACTACTTTATTTATATTTTTTCCCTTTGGCATATGTATAACTCTAGACTTTTATATTACTTCACTTAATTGTTCCTGTTCTTTAGTCCTTGAATACAGCTAACTTGCCTGATACAATCAATTAATTGACTAAATAAATATATCAATAAACTTCTATCAATTGTTGCAGAAAAATCTTGCTTTCTCTCATGTCACAGCCAACACTTTATTAGTAACTTTTTTAACTTCTGATATTTCTCTGTATTCATTAAATCACATAGTTTCCATACTTGCATCTAAGATCTCCATATTTAACTCCAAGTAACTTAACATTACTATCATTAGTATTCTTATATATATCAAAACTACCAGATTTAAACAAGTTTTAATATCTCTCCCAAGTATTATAAATTTGCCAATATCTTTAGCAAATCTAAAGCTTAAGTTCTTACTCTTCATTATCCATATAATTTCAAGATTAATCTAGAAAAGGATGTACAACCTCTATTTGACACTATTTACTCTCTTTTATTATCCAAAAAAGAGACTTTTAAAGAATTTATTGAGGTTTTCCTAAATAAAAGTTTTATTTGACCAATCTTATCTTTATATAGTATGCTAGTTTTATTTGTTAAGAAGAAAGATAGTTTACTATACTTCTATATCAAATTTTGTGGTCTTAACTATTAGAATTGAAGATGATGGATTCTATTTATTTTATTTTATTTCTTATTTTTATTTTTATTTTTATTTTGGACTTAGAGTTGGAGATTAGCTTTGTAACTATTATATACTATAACTATCAAGATCACAGAAAGTGGACTTAGCTTTTTCTTATTTTCTTATTCTCATTTTTCTATTTTTAGAACTTAGGGTTAGGGTTAGTGACAACATCACTCAGTCACATTAGATGATATAGTGATAGTAATAGTTACAAGTTACATGATGCATGAAAGGACATAGAAGGTTCTAGAAGAAGTAATATCATACAACATGTACATCACATGTTGACCTCATGTCTTACACATGGTACTTTAGGGTAGGATGCACAGTAGCTAGCATAGACCATGTAGATAAGTATATAAAGTAGACTACTTTGTAAAGAGCTCTCTATTGAGTTTTCTTGTGTTAACCCAATACAAGGTTCTTTTTATTAACCCACTCTAAGGTCTTTGAGTTGTAATAATAACACTGTATTACACATTTGCCACAGTTATAGTTATATGATCACATATTATACAGAAGAACATAGAAGGTTCTGGAATAATGATATCATATAACATGTTCACCACATGTTGATCTTATAGATAATATATGCTTTTTAAAGTAGGCTAAGTTTAGTATAGCATGAACCATTAGCCCAATATATATAAAATAGATACTTTGTACTTAGAACTCCATTGAGTTCTCTTGTGTTAACTCAATACAAGATTTCTTTCTTACTCTTATACTTGAGTTTGAATTGTAATATTAACTACATTACTAAAAAAGATTGTTATCTACATTTGCTGATCTTTAGTTTACTAAACTCATCTTGTAAAGCCTAAATATATATAGAGATAAATATTTACTATATATATCATTTGGTTTACATTGCTGATGGCTATTATAGATTGATTTTTGAGACATCCAAGACATTTACTTTCTGATCTCCATTTAGAACTCTAACCATACCTTCTATATCTATGCTTGTTTGCATACAGATTAGCCCCTTGTATTTTATTCTCTAGTAACTCATTACTTAGACTTCTGTTATCTTATATTTCAGAAACTATCTCTATAATATCTTCTTAGTTATTCTCTACACTACTATTCTCTAGCTATAGTTCTGATTATAGAC
>Ga0157358_1001371_pt1 | contig 10691 bp, 11 predicted proteins | sample AttcapACBM2_FD_111484 | JGI IMG/M metagenome (GOLD analysis project Ga0157358, IMG submission 111484) | Fungus gardens microbial communities from leaf cutter ant in Botucatu, State of São Paulo, Brazil - Atta capiguara ACBM2 | ecosystem: Host-associated > Fungi > Mycelium > Unclassified ...
ACCCTAACCCTAACCCTAACCCTAACCCTAACCCTAACCCTAACCCTAACCCTAACCCTAACCCTAACCCTAACCCTAACCCTAACCCTAACCCTAACCCTAACCCTAACCCTAACCCATTGTGAAACACAAAGCAGATCGTTAACAATCTGTCCAAGACCACTAGTCAGCTTAAGGCAGTGCAGTTGCAGTGAAAACTGCTCATATCTACCAGGTCAGATATAGAGTAGAATACAAAATCATAAAAGATATCCAATAGTAGTCTGGAAATATGGCGAGTGATTTGGAAGTCACGACATTCAGATTGGCCGACTTCAATCCAAGTCAATTGCAAGAGCTCGACAGTGAGCTCACACTTGTCGTTTTCGCTTCCATACTCAACTATGTGTCGGAAACACTTGAGGCAGTTAATGTGCTCAGCAATAAACAATACAGTGTCATTGTCTTTACCCTGTCTGAATGGAGTTCGCTCGTTGCGCAGAACCATATCATTTTCCACGTGCGACAGACCTCCCTGGCTCTCCAATCGACCTTCATGTTGATGTATGCTTTCTTCACGGGGATATAGTCAAAATGGAGGAGCAAGGGTTGGCAGAAAACGGTCCTCTCATTGCTGAAATCGATACCTTACAATTTAGGGCAAGTGGCTGTATATGGCATGGTAATGAAAACCGAAGTCGCTATGTACTATACCAAGGGCGACACCCTCTATTTAGTGACATCTGGACCAACAAAGCTTGCTGAGTATAAATTTCCACCAAGTGATATGAGAAAAAAGCCAGAAATGCCTGTGCAGTTCGTCGACACAGACTATTATCTTAACCCTATCTCAGGTTTTCGGAAAGCTATTCCATCCAGTTTGTTCATTCTCGTATTGGGAAAAGATACAAGCTGAGTAAAGATGGAGAAAGTGAGAAACAATTTATACGAACAGGGCGTATATCCAGTGGAATGCGATATTAGATTCTTTGCTCTGAACGACATCTATCATCTTGCTGAAGGTATTATTGCACCAATTATTGTCTCTAATGCATTAGCGCCTATTGCGCGTTGTCTCAGAGCGTAATTGCTTTCGCGGATTGGCAATATAGCGATTATAAGCATAAAAAATGCAATCAATTTGCGAAGCGGACTCACATCGCTAATATTATTTTGTGTAATGGAGGCCAATAGGCACGCTCATCTAATGATAGTCTCTAATAATTTATTTTACTCAAAATGAATTCTGGGCCGCCATGTAATGTGATTTCGCTATGCAGTGGTGCTGTATTCAGAAAGAGCATTTGATCCCGGAGACGAAGTAATGAAGGAGATAGGCTAACCTTCACTGACATACAAATAAACAAGCGACACGAATGACTGGGAACCTTTCAATCTAAGTTCGGAGCGTGACAATGACGATGACAGCGTGGGATCCTTCAGTGCCTGATTTCATCCCACAGCGTTGCCTAGCCATTTGAATCTTTGATCGCGGATAATGCTTCTCGTTATTGATGTTTAATGACTGTCGGTGGATTAGTGACTATCGCTGTTTCCACTAGAACACCTTGTCTGATTTGGTTTTACCCACATTCTGTCACATGTGTGACCAATCAAAGCCTTGATACAAATATAGCTTCTTTTTGCGATGCCATTGTAAACGACGTGTGAATGCTTGGCAGATGCGATTCAGCTTTTCATATTTTAAGGCTCGGTTTTTCGTTTGAGAGGTTAAGAAGGCGACTGAGCGGCAGTTAATGAGAAATCAGCGCTAAACATCTGACATACCCTATGTTAATCCTGTTGTTCCATAATGCATCAAAACCCTCACAATCTGTATAACTGGGACTTGAATAACAATTGACAGGTCGTCGAAAATAGGTTATGCCCCATCTACTCGTGCAAACACAATCATAAGGTATGTGTCATCCGACGTTCAATCTCTGAGACATGTATGTTCCTGTCACCATAGAGAAATCCATAACAGGCTCCCGTGTGATGACCGCGAACTCAATCATCACACGGACAATTTGTGCTTCTCAAGCCCAATATCTAAGGATTGGCGGGTCCTAGACGAGATAGAGTGTGTGAGCAGAGCTATGATGGATCACGAGGAGGCCTGGTGCGCAGAAGAGGAATTCAACTGACGATAGAAAGTCAATATGAACAAGCATATTCACTCCAGAGAATGCTCTCCTTTGCCCTCATATACCTTTTGGAACGGCAACTATTTGGAGAATGAATCAATAAACTCAGACGAGATTTTGGTAGAGATGAATCTCATTGACCAAGAGCAGGATGAAATGATCAGTAAATTGATGCGCACCGACACGAGATCGGAAGAGTGGGGAATAGTGGATGAATTGCACGATGAGACGTTAAGGAAAGACCAGGATTCAAGAGCTGGGGAACATGTTCAATACTGTTACTATCTTCTACCGGACAACGACATATTGTGTCATAGTGAAGCCATAGTTTCCGATCCTGACGAGAAGGATATCGTTGCGGAGACGGAGGGTGGCGATTGATAGTAGGAATTTAGATTAATGTGACAAAACTATAGATGGCCAGATTCGTGGCATGTTATAGGTTTTGTGCCAGTATTTTAATGTGATTTCCATTGAGCTAAAGCCATCCAAAGAGCTGTTCAACAAACGAGAACGTATCCTTAAGTATTTTCAAGACTTGGTATGCTTGTGAGAATCAGCAGTTGCTTCAAAAACAATGTCATTGATGAAGGTTGTGGAAGCGTATATTGTATCAACTATCAAAAAGCTTAACAGTGTTTGGTTGCCGTAATAAAAAAGTAAGTTAAACAAACGGACTTGCATGTTTGGTCGATAGGACGATCTAACTTAAACCCTGTTTTATTTAATGGAAAAATAATAAAAAAAGCCCGCCTTGCAGAAACGAATTCTTTTTACAGTATTTATTTTTCAGCAGACTGGTAGCCCTTTAAGCGAGAGCTTAAAAAGCATTTCAAAAAAAAGGCGATGAGTGTGCAAAACAACTCCGCTGCATATGGTCATACGCATGATTTTTGTGTCGAGTCTGACATCCAATACATATTGGATTTGGTTATGCATGAGGCCGCCATGGCTTTTGTGAGGAAATACGAAAATATATATGTGCAATCGAGGAGAAACGACAATGTCCTGACTTAATATTAGTTGCAACTCGCTTTTAGGTTCAGTAAGAGAATGTGATCATTTATCGCTAGATTGCTAAGGACGGGACATCTAGTTCCGCTGGTTGGTGCCCCAATGCCTACTTTCACTGATCAGAGGTTTTAGGATTGCGGGACAGTTATCTACTTGGACTACTATATTCGACGATGTCGCCCAGATTGCAGTAGTCCAGTGATAGGAATGGTTAATCAACGAGGGAGTCTTGAGGACGCGGCTGCACAGTTTCACTACAATACAGGTTTTCTAAACGCGATATGTCTTGCTGGGACGAAACCGAGGGTCCTGTTAACGCTCGGCCAAGTACACACTGTTGTGAGTGAGAAGGCTTGGTACAAATTTGCTTTTATATGGATTCATTGGATCACAGGCGGGGAGAGTCAAAGAGAAGCGGTTTATGGTTGGCTTTGGTGTCGTACAAATTGTTGCTCGACCACCCTTGTAATTAGAACGGAAAGAAGAAATCACTCAAGAAATCCATATTAGTAAACACTAAATAGCTAATGATATTCACTGTATGTATCTTGAATGCGCTTTTCAGCATAGATCGGGAAGCAAACCGAAGAAGCTAATGTACATAAAACAAATAAGTCCTTATCGTCTTATCTTTAGAATTCTCCCTGGAGATGCAGTCTGATACCAATGCTCATTGATTTGAACTGATGCGGCTACTCAGGTAACTGGATTGAAATAATGGTCCAGGGCTGAACGATTAGCTTTTGCCAAGTATAACAGCAGATTTCGACGATATTATCGTATGTTTTGAAGGTGCAGTTGGACAAACAGTTTTCGCACATGAACTGCCAGATGTTTTCCATCGGGTTGATTTCCGGTGATTTCGGCGGCAAGATGACGAAAGAGATGTTGTCTGGAACTCTCAGATTGTTCGTCATATGCCAGCCAGCCTGATCGAGAATGAGGACAGTATGCGCGTTGTAGGCAACATGGTGGGATATTTTGGTCAGATTCTTGTTCATTGCATGTGTATTGCAAAAAGGCATGACGAGCGTTGCACCCTTACCATGCTTCGGACAGACAGCTCCGAAGATGTAGGCTGAACAGGTTCATTGGTCCTGCGGCTCAGAGGGCCGAGTTCTACGCATAGCCTACTACCGGGTGAGTTTTCTCTTCTGACTGACAAGGACCTCATCTGGTATGAGTTAGAGACGGACAAATGAGCAATGACATAACGCACCTACGCTGAGTCTGAAAGGCGGCTGATGCAGCTTTGCTGGGCTAGGTCACCAGTTTTGTGGACAGAATGTCGAGGCAGTTTAAGGCTGCGTAAGGTGTAGTGCAGTCCACCGCAAGAAAAATCAATACCTGCTTGCAGAGTGTAAATGACTATCGTTATCAGGACAGGAAGCCCGACCTAGTGCTGTCAACCTCGGATTTCCCAACGTAAGAATGACAGCCATTTCCTGGGTATTCTGGAACTGCTGTGCATGCCTGCAGGTAGGCAGTGATCTGCATCGATAAAGCTCATTGGCAACCCTCATTGAAGAAAAGCTACTAGCCCAATCTCGCCATCTCGACAGACGCTGTGCGGTGTCGGAAAAAATGCAGTGATGACATAGGTTGAGGTTTTGGTAGGTTTATAGTTAGAATTTAACAGGGAATAGACTCAGACATTGCCATAACTATTTGAAACCATTTATGTTTCCGCCACAATTTCGATACTAGCTGTTTTGATCCACTCATGAATGGAAATATCACAAATACAGTTCAGTAAGTTGCCCTGATCTGCAATAAAGGCACTGAGAAAGAGTAAGGGGGATATGGACTTGATCGAGGTCTATATACTTACCAAGATTATTGAGTGAGCAATATATTGAACCAGAAGTTGACTGCGGCAGTGTGCGCCTTGCCTGCTGGTCAGTTCTCCACCGCCTCTCTTGCTGAATGTCGAGTTTGAGAGCAATTCCTGCAGTCTAATGGTGTTTGTACCCGAGACCGAGTGGTGCAGGAGTGGCTCAAAGATCACCCAATCAACCACGCGATTCTGCGCTGCAATCCTATCCCATGGCATCCTCATGTAAACCTGTTGGAAACTGACAATTCCTTTCCAGTTCAACACTGTAGAACGTCGGCATCTTTTGCGTGCATCAAAGGCGCCCTGACATTCGGGTTTTCACCAGGCTGAGCACCATCAGAATCAGTTCGGTGTTCTTAGGGTTAGGGTTAGGGGCAGAAGAGCGACCTGATACAGAAAAGGAGCATACAGAGTTGGATAGCCCTTGTCTAGGACGTTTGAGGGTAGACATTGCAATAAAGCCCTGGTCGACTTGCTTCAGCATGAATTAGGTTAGGGTTAGAACACATATAGGAAGTATAGTGGCCTTAAGGAAAATATATGTGGATGAGTAATAGAATATAAGGTAGTGGCATGGACTTAAGGACTAGATAGATATTGTTGTAGCACGGACCAGAAGCTATATATATATATAGTGGATAATATAGTGAGGACTCCTTGTCGAGTTCTCTTATAATCCCTACTACTAAATAGCCTACTGAGAGCTTTGCTGAAATCAACATATCACAAGTGCTGTTCCAGCGAGTAATTGCTACAACATCTGTTATATATGTGTGCATTATGTCTATACCATGAGGAACTATAGTCCCTTGATATTGTTTCTAACCCTAACTCTGATTTAAACTTCTTTTAATCCTTCTAGACTATTCTAGATTCTGTTACATGACTTCCAGGTCATGTACTCTTCCTCCATTGTAGATTAATAATAATACTATCTATTTATGTCCAGCTAACCTTAATCCTAGCCGAAGTCTGTCTGCACTCTCGTCTTATAACACTATGGTTAGTATGTCATAATTCCGAAATAGATTGGAGGACAGGAGAAGTGAAGATGACAAGATATCTAGAGGAGTATGAAAAGCAGTAAAGGCTAGTACAGAAGAAGTCAGATTAGGAAAAACAGAAAGAAGAAGAAGCCAAGAAAGAAGCAGAAAAAAAGTAAGAGGAAAAAGAAAAGAAAGGGAAGATGATGGAAGTTAAGAAAATAGTAGAAGAATGGGAGATTTGGGATGAAGAAGAAGAGACAACAAGATCAGAAGAAGAGGCAAAAAATATGATATCTGAGAAATTCTATCAATAGGTAAAAGTATTTGGAAAAAAACAATCAGAGAAGATGCCAACAAGAAAGGTGTGGAATCACATGATAGAAGTAAAGGAGGGATTTTTGCTGAGAAAGGGGAAGGTGTACCCATTGTCAAGAAAAGAAAGAGAGGAAGTGAGAGAATTTGTAAAGAAACAGTTAAAGAAAGGTTATATTCAACTGTCGAAGTCACTGTAGATGATACCAGTATTATTTGTGGGGAAAAAGGATAAGAAGAAGAGAATAGTCCAGGACTATAGGTACTTAAATAAATAGACTATTAAAAACAACTACTCCCTTCCTTTGATATCAGATATATTGGAGAATATAGGAACAAAGAAGGTTTTTATGAAGATAAATTTGAGGTGGAAGTATAACAATGTGAGAATTAAAGAGGAAGACAAGTAGAAAGCAACTTTCACCACACCAGAGGAGTCTTTTGAACCTATGGTAATGTTCTTTAGATTAACTAATTCATCAGCAATATTTTAGACTATGATAAATGAACTATTGAGAGATTTGATTAATACAGGAAAGATAGCAGCATTTATTGATGATGAAATAATAGGAACAGAAATAGAGGAAGGGCATAATGAATTAGTGGTGAAAGTAATTAGAAGGCTGGAGGAAAACAGTTTGTATGTGAAGCCAGAGAAACGTAAGTGGGATTTTTGGGAGTGGTAATAGGATAGAATGGGATTAAAATGGAAAAGGAAAAGGTAAAAGGAGTATTGGAGTGGCCGACACTGAAGTGTATAAAGATTGGCAAACTATTATTGTTGATTCATACAAGGTTTTGCATCTATTGCAAGACCGTTGCATAACATGGTTAAAAAAGAGAGAAAGTGGGAATGAACAAAAAAGCAGGAGAGAGCATTTAAGAAGCTAAAGAAAAGATTTATGGAAGAACTGGTGTTAGCAGTACCAGATTTAGATAAAAAAATGAGGATGGAAGTAGATGTATCAGATTATATAATGGAAGGTATATTATCAATGACAGGAGAGGAGGGGTTATAGAAACCAGTAGCATTTCTCTCTAAATCCCTAAATGAAATAGAGAGGAATTATAAAATCCATAACAAGGAGATGTTGGTAATTATTAGAAGGTTGGAAGCTTGAAAACATTTGTTAGAAGGAGTGTAATTCAAGTTTGAAATCTAAACAGATCATAAAAACTTGGAATACTTCATGAAAGTACAGAAATTAAATAGAAGACAAGCTTGATAAACATTATATTTGTCTCGATTTGATTTTAATTTAAAATATGTGCCAGGAATGAGAATGGAAAAGACAGATGGGCTGAGTAGAAGGCCGGATTGGAAAGTAGGAGTAGATAGAGATAATGAAAATCAAGTGGTGGTAAAAGATAGTTGGTTATGTAGATTAGAAGAGGTAATTATTGAAGGACTAAAAGTAGAAGTAATAGAAAAAATAAAAAAAGCTAGAAGTAAGAACAAGAAGGTAGTTAGAATAGTAGAGAAGATAAAGAAAGTAAAGGTAAAGGAATTATGAGGAAATGAGTGGCAGATAGAAGGTGATTTAATGTTAAAGAAAGAAAAGATGTATGTGCCAAAAGATGAAGAGTTAAGGGCAGAAATGATCTGGTTATATCATGATGTACCAGCAACAGGACATTGTGGAAAATGAAAGACAGTAGAGCTGGTTACAAGGAATTATTAGTGGCTGGGAGTGACAAGAGATGTAGGGAAATATATGGAAGGATGTGACTTATGTCAGAGAATGAAGAATAGAATGAAGGAGTTGGCAGGGAAGCTAAAATTAAGTAAAGTGTTAAAGAAACCATAAACCCATCTAACAGTAGATTTCATTACAAAATTACTAGTAGTAGCAGGAAAGGATGCAATCCTGGTAGTATATGATTGATTGTTAAAAATGATATACTTTGTGGCTACCATAGAAGGGACATTAGCAGAAGAATTAGTGATGTTGTTCCAGGATAATGTATGGAAGTTGCACAGATTGCTAGAGACCATGGTATCAGATAGGGGACCTTAATTTGTAACAGAATTGATGAAAGAACTAAATAGGATACTAGGAATAGAAATAAGGCTATCAACAGTGTTCCACCTACAAATGGATGGGCAAATGGAATAGTATCTTCGGTTCTTTGTGGATCATAGGCAGAAAGATTGGCTAGAATGGTTGGTATCCACTGAGTTTGTGGTAAACAATAAGATTCATATAGTAACTAAAGTTTTGCTATTCATGGCAAATTATAAAAGAGAATTGAAAATGGGAGAAGATATAAGAAAGAAGGGAAAGGTAGAAAGTACAACAGAATTTGCAGAAAGAATGAAGAAAGTACAAGAGGAAATAGGAGCAGCATTGAAGAATGTGCAAGAAGAAATAAAAAGATATGTAGATTGAAGTAGAAAGGAAACAGAAAAATGAAAAATAGGAGATAAGATAATGTTCAGTACAAAAAACTTAGTGTTCAAGAAAAGACCAGTATGCAAGTTGATGGAGAAATATATGGAATCATATACAACAGAGGAAGTTGTATTATCAAATGTGGTAAAATTGCAATTACTATCTTTAATGAGAATTTATCTGGTAGTCAATGTGAGCCAAATATTTTGGTATAAGGAACAAATAAAAGGGTAGAAAAAGGAAAAAGAAAAACCAGTTGAAGTAGAAGAAATTAAAGAATGCGAGATAGAGAAAATATTAAATAAAAGAAAAATAAGAGATGTGGAGAAGTATCTAGTGCATTGGAAGAGGTTTATGGCAGAATATGATATCTGGATAAAAAGAGAAAACTTAGGAAATGCAAAAAAAATATTGGAGGAATTTGAAGGAAGAATGAATGTAGAAGTGAGAAGACAAGAGAAGTTAGACATGGCTGAAGAACAAGACTTTATTTACAGCAAGAATGTTGTATGGGTAGGACAATGGAAAATTTAAAGAAGAATATTTGAAGAAATTAGAAAGAAATTGGAGAAGATGGAAGATAGTTTCTCTAGAGGAAAAATTTTAAGAAAGGGTAATGTCAAGACTGCAAGAAGTGGACTTTGTTTCTTTTTATTTTTCTTCCTCATTTTTATTTTCTTTTGATTCATTTTTTATTTTTCTATTTTAAAATATTAAGGATTATGGTTAGAAGTGATTGGTCACACTGTCATATCAGTCACAGTCAGATAGTGTGGTCATAATATTGATCACAAGATGTGAGAGAATAAAGTAGAAGGTTTTAGAACAAATAATATCATACAACATGGATACCACATGTTAACCTCATATTCTACATATAGTTATTTAAGGTATGGTGCATAGTAGTTAGCATGGACCATTGGTAGTAGTATATAAGGTAAACTAGTTTGTAAAGGAATCTCTATCGAGTTCTCTTGTATTACTCCTATATAAGAGTTTATTCTTTTGTCTAACCCTTAAGACTTAAGTTTATAACAAATAGCTATCAGAGTTATGAAAAGTAAACTTTATTTTTATTTTTATTTATTTTTTCTTTCTTTTATTTTTTATTTTGAGCTTAGGAGTAAGGTTAGTATAATATGATATGATATGATGTCATATATCAGTCACAGTTACATGTCACAATGGAAAGTAGTAGAAGGTTTTAGGAATATAATGTTATACTATATGTTAACAAGATATAATATATATTGCTTTTAGAATAGACTAGGTTTAGTGTAGCATAGACTAATAGCTTAGTATATATAAGTAGAATAACTTATACTTAGAAACTCTATTAAGTTTTCTTATGATTTACTCAATCCAAATAGCTATCTTTTAAACAATATTATTCTTAAGTTACAATAATAGCTTTCATTCTCTGAAGCTAAATTTATCAATTTGATTAAGAAGTACAATAGCTCATTTATATTTAGACTCAATTACATTTTATAGTCTTACTTGAAAGCTCTTATCTTAGATGAAAAGTACTTAACCAATCTTGTTAATATTGCAAATACTTGTTTATCTTTTGGCTTTCACATTTTAAAAGGTCAACATTGATTATTATTCCTAAATCAAACAAAGTATCCTATGACTTGCCTAAGTCTTTTTACCTTATCATACTTTTTAATGTGTTTGGAAAACTAATAGAGAAAGTTGTTACAAACTTAAGACCTTAGGGTTGGTCAAGAATAAGAATTTTATATTATAGTTAACAAAAAAGAACTTGATAGAGAATTCTGTACAGAATTATCTATCTTGTATACTAAAACCTAATGGCCTGTGCTTTACTACTTTAGTCTATTCTAAATAACCATATAAGATTGATATATAGTGTATATGCTATATGACATCATTCTCTCTAGATCATACTACTATCTTTCATTGTGACATATAATTATGTGACATCACACTAAACCCTAACCCTAAGCTCTAAAATATAAAATAAATTGAATAGAAAATAAAAATAAGAAAGAAAATA
>Ga0157358_1001372_pt1 | contig 10686 bp, 8 predicted proteins | sample AttcapACBM2_FD_111484 | JGI IMG/M metagenome (GOLD analysis project Ga0157358, IMG submission 111484) | Fungus gardens microbial communities from leaf cutter ant in Botucatu, State of São Paulo, Brazil - Atta capiguara ACBM2 | ecosystem: Host-associated > Fungi > Mycelium > Unclassified ...
AGCAGAATAGCGATGCCGCAGGACGTGACCATGCGCCGCGTAAAGCGATCGATAGCGCGGCGACGGCGGTCGCTGAAGTTGACGGGAATATGCTTTAGGCTCATGCGGCTCTGAATGAGATCGGTATTAAGCCGCTATGTTGCCCGTAGCTGGTTGATAAGACAACTATTGACGTTGGACAAGGTTGCCATACTCTCGCCATAATGATGATGGACACTGGTTCTTTAAGTCCTGCGAACGCGATATGGAGTCAGAATGGGTCAGGAAAAGCTGTATATAGAAAAAGAATTAAGCTGGTTATCCTTCAACGAGCGCGTTTTACAGGAAGCGGCCGATAAAACCAACCCGCTGATCGAACGTATGCGTTTTCTGGGGATCTATTCCAATAACCTTGATGAGTTCTACAAGGTACGCTTTGCCGACCTTAAACGCCGCATCCTGATCGGCGAGGAGCAGGGATCGCCAGGCCTGCCGCGCCATCTGCTGAAGAAAATTCAGCAGCGCGTGATGAAGTCGGAACAGGAATTCGACGGCCTCTATAACGAACTGCTGCTGGAGCTGGCGCGCAATCAAATCTTTTTGATTAACGAACGCCAGCTTTCCGCCAATCAGCAGGTGTGGCTGCGTCACTATTTCAAACACGATTTACGCCAGCACATCACGCCGATTCTGATTAATCACGACACCGATCTCACTGAATTCCTGAAGGATGATTACACCTATCTGGCAGTAGAGATCATTCGCGGCGACGATATTCGCTATGCGCTGCTGGAGATCCCGTCCGACAAGGTTCCGCGCTTCATCAACCTGCCGGCTGAATCGCCGCGCCGCCGCAAACCGATGATCCTGCTGGACAACATTCTGCGTTACTGTCTCGACGATATCTTTAAAGGCTTCTTCGATTACGATGCGCTGAACGCCTACTCGATGAAGATGACGCGCGACGCGGAATACGATCTGGTGACGGAGATGGAGTCGAGCCTGCTGGAGCTGATGTCCTCAAGCCTGAAGCAGCGTCTGACCGCCGAGCCGGTGCGCTTCGTCTATCAGCGTGATATGCCGGATGCCATGGTGGAGCTGCTGCGTAATAAGCTGACCATCTCCAACTACGACTCCATCGTGCCGGGCGGCCGCTACCATAACTTCAAAGACTTTATCGGCTTCCCGGACGTAGGCAAAAGCAACCTGGTTAACCGGCCGCTGCCGCAGATCCGTCACATCGGCTTTGACGGCTTCCGCAACGGCTTCGACGCCATTCGCGACCGCGATATTCTGCTCTACTACCCCTACCACACCTTTGAGCACGTGCTGGAGCTGCTGCGTCAGGCGTCGTTCGACCCGAGCGTGCTGGCGATCAAAATCAACATCTATCGCGTGGCGAAGCGCTCGCGCATCATGGATGCGATGATACACGCCGCCTATAACGGCAAAAAAGTCACCGTGGTGGTAGAACTTCAGGCGCGCTTCGACGAAGAGGCCAATATTTCGTGGGCCAAGCGCTTAACCGAAGCGGGCGTGCACGTTATTTTCTCCGCGCCGGGCCTGAAAATTCACGCCAAACTGTTCCTGATCTCGCGCCGGGAAGGCGACGAAGTGGTGCGCTACGCCCATATCGGTACCGGCAACTTTAATGAGAAAACCGCGCGCCTTTATACCGACTATTCGCTGCTCACCGCCGATGCGCGCATTACTAACGAAGTGCGCCGGGTATTTAACTTTATTGAGAACCCCTATCGCCCGGTAAGCTTCGAGCATCTGATGGTCTCGCCGCAAAACTCGCGCCAGATGCTCTATCAACTGGTGGATGCGGAAATCGCCAATGCGCAGCAGGGTCGTCCGTGTGGGATTACGCTGAAAATTAACAACCTGGTGGATAACGGTCTGGTCGATCGCCTCTACGCAGCGTCGGGCGCAGGCGTGAAGGTGAATCTGCTGGTGCGCGGCATGTGCTCACTGATTCCCGACTTGCCCGGGATCAGTGAAAATATCCGCGTGATCAGTATCGTTGATCGCTATCTTGAGCACGATCGCGTCTATATTTTCGAAAATGGCGGCGACAAAAAAGTCTTCCTTTCTTCCGCTGACTGGATGACGCGCAACATCGATCATCGCATCGAAGTGGCGGTATCGATCCTCGATCCGCGCGTGAAGCAACGCATTCTGGACATTATCGCTATTCTGTTTAGTGATACGGTGAAAGCGCGTATCGTTGATAAAGAGTTGGGGAACCGCTATGTTCCGCGCGGCAATCGTCGTAAGGTCCGCTCTCAACTGGCGCTTTATGATTACATTAAGAAACTGGAACAGCCTGAATAATCTATGCCCATATCTCATAAAAGTACGCCGAGACCGCAAGAATTTGCGGCAATCGATCTTGGCTCAAACAGCTTTCATATGGTCATTGCGCGCGTGGTGGATGGCGCTCTGCAGGTGCTTGGCCGTCTGAAGCAGCGCGTGCATCTGGCTGACGGTCTCGACAGCAAAAATCGCCTGAGCGAAGAGGCGATAGAGCGCGGGCTGAGCTGCCTGGCGCTGTTTGCCGAGCGGTTGCAGGGCTTCAGCGCCAGCAACGTCACCATTGTCGGCACGCACACGCTGCGTCAGGCGGTGAATGCGGGAGAGTTTCTGCGGCGCGCGGCCGAGGTGATCCCCTACCCTATCGAGGTCATCTCCGGCCATGAAGAGGCGCGCCTGATTTTTATGGGCGTCGAACATACCCAGCCGGAAAAAGGCCGCAAGCTGGTGATCGACATCGGCGGCGGATCGACCGAACTGGTGATCGGCGAAAACTTCGAACCGCAGCTGGTCGAGAGCCGCCGCATGGGCTGCGTTAGTTTCGCTCAGCTCTACTTCCCTAACGGCGAGATCAGCCGCGAAAACTTCCGCCGCGCGCGTCTGGCGGCGGCGCAGAAGCTGGAGACGCTGGCGTGGCAGTATCGCCTGCACGGCTGGCAATACGCGCTGGGCGCGTCGGGCACCATTAAAGCGGCGTGCGAAGTGCTGCTGGCGATGGGCGAGAAAGAGAAAATGATCACGCCGGAGCGGCTGGATATGCTCTACGACGAGGTGATGAAGCATAAATCTTTCAGCGCGCTGAGCCTGCCGGGCCTCTCTGAAGAGCGTAAATCGGTATTCGTGCCGGGTCTGGCGATTATCTGCGGCGTGTTCGACGCGCTGGCGATCCGCGAGCTGCGTCTCTCGGACGGCGCGCTGCGCGAAGGCGTGCTTTACGAGATGGAGGGCCGCTTCCGCCATCAGGATATCCGCAGCCGTACGGCGCAGAGCCTAGCGAACCACTACGCGATCGATAACGACCAGGCGCGCCGCGTGCTGGATACCACCGATCAGCTCTATCTGCAGTGGCGCGATCAAAATCCTAAGCTGGCGAACCCGCAGCTGGCGGCGCTGCTGAAGTGGGCGGCGATGCTGCATGAAGTGGGCCTCACCATCAATCACAGCGGCATGCAGCGCCACTCCGCCTATATCCTGCAAAACACCAATCTGCCTGGCTTTAACCAGGATCAGCAAACGCTGCTGGCGGCGCTGGTACGCTTTCATCGCAAAGCCGTCAAGGTCGAGGATTTGCCGCGCGTGACGCTGTTCAAGAAAAAACAGTTTTTGCCGCTGCTCTTCCTGCTGCGCCTTGGCACCTTACTCAACAATCAGCGTCAGGCGACTACGCGTCCCGACTCGCTTAAGCTGACCACCGACGAAGGCCACTGGACGCTGACGTTTCCGGCGGGCTATTTCAGCCAGAATAACCTGGTGCAGCTCGATCTGGAGCGTGAGCAGACCTACTGGACCGAGGTCACCGGCTGGAAGCTGACGCTGGAAGAAGAAGCCTGAGGAGATGGGCGCCTGCGCCCATCTGATAAAAGCGAACCATGATTAAAGAAAACTATTTTGCCGAAACCTATGGCCTGACGCCGACCCACTCTGAAGTGCTGGCGGCGCTGCCTCATCTGAATCCAGGCAAAGCGCTGGATCTCGGCTGCGGCAACGGCCGCAACAGCCTGTTTCTGAGTCAGAACGGCTTTGACGTCACCGCCTGGGATCACAATCCCTCCAGCCTGGCGCGTCTTGAGCAGATCGTCGCTCAGGAAGGGATTACCAATATTCATTCCGAGCAGCGCGACCTCAACCAGACGCGTTTTAACGGCGGCTACACCTTTGTGCTCTCCACCGTGGTAATGATGTTCCTGCAGCCGGAGACCATTCCGCAGCTGATCGCCGATATGCAGGCGAGCACGGTAAGAGACGGGCATAACCTGATTGTCGCGGCGATGAGCACCGACGATTATCCCTGCCCGCTCGCGTTCCCCTTTACCTTTAAATCGGGCGAGCTGAGCCACTACTACCGCAACTGGCACATCCTGAAATATAACGAACATGTCGGCCAGCTGCATAAGCGCGACGAACAGGGCAACCGTATCAGCTGCCGCTTCGCCACGCTGCTGGCGCAAAAAGCCAGCCTGTAAAGCGGGGCTGCACAGGCGGCCCCTTCACCCTGCTCTTTTTTTAATCATTGATTGATTTCGACGCAGCGTTATGACTAAATATTGCCATCGCCCATAAGGGTCATTACAGGAAACACCTCGCGTGAACAGCGCCATCCCTTCCCGAAGACGTGCCAAAACCAGTTCCTTTACCCGGATCGTTTTACTGATTAGCTTTATTATTCTCTTCAGCCGCCTGATCTTTATCCTGCCTGCCGCTTTTGAACATCATCAGCAGAAAAAAGCTTCGCCGGACGCCGCCCCGTTGAGCAGCGCTATCCGCGACAGCCGTTAACCTTTTATGTCCTCTGCATCTTCCCGCTAAACGCAGTCTGAATAACCGCGTCTTTTTTTGCGTCCTTTTGCGAGGCGAAACGCTACACTTCGTGCTGTAACTTTCAGACACAAAGGACTCGTTATGTCTGCCTCGCATACTCAACGTTTAAGTGAAATTCGTCATCGCATTCTGACGCTGCTGCTCAGTGAGCCGGATCTGGTGGACGCGCTGCTGGAGAAATCTGGCGATCGCAGCCCTGAACAGCAACGTGAAAATGCGGCGCACCAGGCTGCGCTGGAGCAGGATATCGCTCAGCTGCACGCAGCGGATTTAGCCGATATCCTCGAAGCGCTGCCGGAAGAGGCGCGCCAGGCGCTGTGGCGGCTGGTGCCCGTCGCGAAACGCGGCCATGTGCTGGTTGAAGCGTCGGAAACCGTCTGGGCCAGCCTGACGGAAGAGATGAGCGACCGCGACATTCTGCGCGCCATCGAACCGCTCGATATTGACGATCAGGTGTGGCTGGCGCGCTACCTGCCGCGCGACCTGACTGGTCGTCTGCTCGCCTCACTGGAGCCAGGCCAGCGCGCACGCGTGCTCAGCGTGGTCGATTTCGATCGCGATCGCGTCGGGCGCATTATGGATTTCAATATCCTGACGGTGCGCGCCGACGTCACGCTGGCGACGGTGCAGCGCTATCTGCGCCACCGAAAAAGCATGCCGAATGGCACAGACAAGATATTTATTACCGATGATGACAACCTGCTGCTGGGCGAGCTTTCACTGACCGATATTCTGCTCAACAAGCCGAAAAAACGCGTCGAGGAGGTGATGAACACCTCGCCCACCACCTTCCAGCTCAACGACAAGGCAGAAGACGCGGCGGGCGCTTTTGAGCGCGATAACCTTATCTCCGCCGCGGTCATCGACGCTAAAGGCAAGCTGATTGGACGCGTCACCATTGAGGACGTGGTCGACCTGGTCAACGAAGAGAATGAGAGCAATATTCGCCGCATGGGCGGTATCAGTCAGGAAGAGGATGTGTTCGCGCCGGTGCGCAAAGCGGTGCGCCGCCGCTGGGCCTGGCTGGCGATCAATCTCTGCACCGCCTTTATCGCGTCGCGCGTTATCGGTTTGTTTGAAGAGACCATCTCGCAGCTGGTGGCGCTGGCGACGCTGATGCCGATTGTCGCCGGCATCGGCGGCAACACCGGCAACCAGACCATTACCATGATTGTGCGCGCGCTGGCGCTGCATCAGGTCGAGCCGGGCAACTTCTCGTTCCTGATTGCGCGCGAGCTGGGCGTGGCGCTGCTTAACGGCCTGTTCTGGGGCGGCACCATGGGGCTGATCACCTGGCTGATGTATGACAATCTGGAACTGGGCGGCGTCATGATGCTGGCGATGGTGCTGAATTTGCTGCTGGCGGCGCTAATGGGCGTCTTGATCCCGCTGATCATGACCAAACTGAAGCGCGACCCGGCGGTAGGCTCCAGCGTACTGATTACCGCCATTACCGATACCGGCGGCTTCTTTATTTTCCTTGGTCTGGCGACGCTGTTTCTGCTGCATCACTGATTGCCGACGTCAGCGGCGGCGAGGCAGTGCGCATAGCGCTGCATCGCCTGCTGCAGGTTAAGCCGCAGCGTCACCTGCGCCAGATCGCGTGTCCCGGCAGGAATGGCGTAGCTGCCGCGCTGCTCCAGCCACTCCAGCACGTCCGCCAGATGCCAGAGCGCGGTTTTGCCGTCGTGCACCGGCTGTGGAAAGTGCGGGCTGTGGCTCAGCATTAGCTTGCGCATATTCTGGCGAGAAACGCCGATGATGTCGGCCACGTCGGTCAGGCCGACAAAGTCGGGCGCCGCTTCGATGAGCTGCGCGTCCGGCACCGCGCTCTGCACGTTCTGGATGGCGCTCAGCACCGCCCGCTTCGCGCTGGAGGCGTCGCGCGTAAACTCCAGCGCCACTTTTCCCGGCACGCCTAGCCCTACCAGCGCATCGTCGCAGCCCGCCTCGATGAGCCGCTGCAGCAGTTGTTCCTCCGGCAAAAGCGGTTTCGGCAACTGAAAACGCAGCGTAAAGATATATTCCATGTTGGCTCCTTAATGCAGTTTGCGCACCGCAATGCACTTATCGACCACCCGCCGCAGCGCTGCCTCGATCTCTTTATCTGGATGCCGTCTTCTTTCCATTTTTATGCACCTTACGCCGAATTTATCTGGTTTTCAACTGACAACCATGCCAGACAATTTTGTCTGCGCAGCAGCATGCCTCAAACCGCTTTAGTCGGGGAATATCATGGAAAATCATGGAAGAGGCGCCGCAAAAAATGTTATGCAGGGGCACGCGGCGCGCCCTACACTTCCTTAACAACCAAGGAGAAAAGCATGTTTAAACCCGATGATTTTGTGCAGTCTAAAACCGGCGGCCCGAAGATGCTGGTGCTGCGCGTGGAAGGCGAGACGTTGTGGTGCGCGCGCGTCGATGACGCCACAAAAAAAGAGATCGAGGTAAAGGCGGACAGCGTCAACCTCTACCATGAAGAGGGCGATTTCGGCGTTTGCTGACGCCTGCGCCGGGCGTCAGCCCGGCGGATTGTCCTGCTGCACGTTGTCGCCGCCGATGCCGCCAATAAACGGCAGACGCAGGCGCAGCGGCGTAAAATCCACGCCCATATTCAGACCCAGCACGTTCAGCTCAAAACCCTCTTCCGCGCCGAGCGTTACGCCGGCGACGCCCAGTACGGAAACCTGAATGCCGCGCCCCGACGGCGGCAGGCCAATCGGACGCCACAGCGGCCGGTAATCTTTGCCGAGCGCGTTGGCGGGCATGTCGAGTTTCAATGCCGGCACTTCACGTCCGATATGGGCGAGAAAGGTATTGCTGTTCGGCCCCGGCCAGGCGTGATAGGTATTCGGCCAGGGGTAGGAGCGGATCGCCGCCTCGATGCGCGGGATCATCGCCTCCGCCGCCTCGCCGCGATGCTCCACCAGCAAACGCGGTTTCGCGCCATACCAGTAGCCGTCAGGCAGATTGCTGTTGCGCCGCACTTTATCGCCGCTGCCCCAGCTAATCACCTCATAACGGTTGTAGCGCGTTTCGCCTGCGCGCTTGAAGATAATCCACGGATGCACCGCCACCACGCCTTTCCAGCCGTAGGTCGGCGCGGCGTAGACCTGCACGATCGCCTGCGAAGCAAAGCGCTGTGGATCGGGCGCCAGACCGGCGGAGTCGCGCCGCGCCGACCACCAGCCGCCCTGCCCGCCGGAGAAGTCGCCGTGCCGTGTCGCCTGCGCCAGGCTGGCGCCCAGCGACAGCAGGATCACCAGCAGAATGCAGAGGCTTACGGCCTTGAGTGGCAGCATAGGTATTTCCTGGAGTGAAAAGCGGAAAGAAAATCGCCAGCCTCTCTGACGACAGGCTGGCGAGGAATTAATCAACGCGCTTCAGTGTAAGCGGAAAGCTTATTCCCACTCAATGGTCGCCGGCGGCTTGCCGCTGATATCGTATACCACGCGGGAGATGCCGTTGACTTCGTTGATGATGCGGTTAGAGACGCGGCCGAGGAAATCATACGGCAGATGCGCCCAGTGCGCGGTCATAAAGTCGATGGTCTCGACGGCGCGCAGCGAGACGACCCAGTCATATTTGCGGCCGTCGCCCATCACGCCTACGGAACGCACCGGCAGGAAGACGGTGAACGCCTGGCTCACTTTGTTGTAGAGATCCGCTTTACGCAGCTCTTCGATAAAGATCGCATCGGCGCGACGCAGCAGATCGCAATACTCTTTCTTCACTTCGCCCAGTACGCGCACGCCGAGACCCGGACCCGGGAACGGATGGCGATAGAGCATATCGTACGGCAGTCCCAGCTCCAGGCCGATTTTGCGCACTTCATCTTTAAACAGCTCTTTCAGCGGCTCGACCAGGCCCAGCTTCATCTCTTTCGGCAGGCCGCCCACGTTATGGTGGGATTTGATCACGTGCGCTTTACCGGTTGCAGAGGCGGCGGACTCGATCACGTCGGGATAGATGGTGCCCTGCGCCAGCCATTTCACGTCGGTCAGCTTGCTCGCCTCTTCGTCGAACACTTCGACGAACACGCGGCCGATGATTTTACGCTTGGCTTCCGGATCGTTTTCGCCCGCCAGCGCGTCGAGGAAGCGCGCCTCAGCCGGAACGTGAACGATATTCAGACCGAAGTGATCGCCGAACATATCCAGCACCTGCTCCGCCTCGTTCAGACGCAGCAGACCGTTGTCGACGAAAACGCAGATCAGGCGATCGCCGATGGCGCGGTGCAGCAGCATTGCGGTCACGGAAGAGTCCACGCCGCCTGACAGGCCGAGAATGACTTTATCGTTGCCGATTTGCTCGCGCAGACGTTCGGCCGCATCTTCGATAATTTTCGCCGGCGTCCAGAGCGCTTCGCATTCGCAGATATCGAGCACGAAACGCTCCAGCATGCGCAGACCCTGACGAGTATGCGTGACTTCCGGATGGAACTGCACGCCATAGAAACGCTTCTCTTCGTTACCCATGATGGCGAACGGACAGGTTTCGGTGCTAGCGACGGTGACGAAGTCGGACGGAATAGCGGTCACTTTATCGCCGTGGCTCATCCAGACGTCGAGCAGCGGTTTGCCTGCGGCGCTGATGGCGTCTTCGATATCGCGGATCAGCGCGCTTGGCGTCAGCACTTCCACCTGCGCATAGCCGAACTCACGTTCGTTAGAACCTTCGACTTTGCCGCCCAGCTGCATCGCCATGGTCTGCATGCCGTAGCAGACGCCGAGCACAGGTACGCCCGCATTGAAGACATACTCCGGCGCGCGCGGGCTGTTGAGTTCGGTGGTGCTTTCCGGGCCGCCGGAAAGGATGATGCCGTTCGGGTTGAACTGGCGGATCTGCTCTTCGGTGACATCCCATGCCCAGAGTTCGCAGTACACGCCCAGCTCGCGTACGCGGCGCGCGACCAGCTGCGTGTATTGAGAACCAAAATCGAGAATCAGAATGCGATGCTTATGAATATTTTCCGTCGTCATTGAGGCGTTTCCAGAGCGGGTAACTTGATAATGAAAGCGCCCGGCTTATGCCGGGCGATAAATCTTACGGGATCAGGATCCCATACGGTAGTTCGGTGACTCTTTGGTGATGGTCACATCGTGCACGTGGCTTTCGTTGATGCCGGCGCCGCTGATGCGGACGAACTCTGCTTTGGTGCGCAGGTCATCGATGGTCTGGCAGCCGGTCAGGCCCATACAGGAGCGCAGGCCGCCCATCTGCTGGTGAACGATCTCTTTCAGGCGGCCTTTATAGGCAACGCGACCTTCAATACCTTCCGGCACTAGTTTGTCAGCGGCGTTATCGCTCTGGAAGTAGCGGTCAGAAGAGCCTTTGGACATCGCGCCCAGCGAACCCATGCCGCGGTAAGATTTGAAAGAGCGGCCCTGATAGAGTTCGATTTCGCCCGGCGACTCTTCCGTACCGGCCAGCATAGATCCAACCATAACAGCTGCCGCGCCAGCGGCGATCGCTTTGGCGATGTCACCGGAGAAACGGATACCGCCGTCGGCGATAACCGGAATGCCGGTGCCTTCCAGCGCTTCCACCGCGTCGGAAACGGCGGTGATCTGCGGCACGCCCACGCCGGTGACGATACGGGTCGTACAGATAGAACCCGGGCCGATACCGACCTTCACCGCGCTCACGCCCGCTACCGCCAGCGCCAGCGCGCCTGCGCCGGTCGCGACGTTGCCGCCGATGATTTCCAGGTCAGGATATTTTGCGCGAGTTTCGCGGATGCGCTGCAGCACGCCTTCTGAGTGACCGTGCGACGAGTCGATCAGCAGTACGTCGACGCCAGCGGCGACCAGCGCGTCGACGCGCTCTTCGTTGCCTGCGCCCGCGCCCACT
>Ga0157358_1001373_pt1 | contig 10685 bp, 8 predicted proteins | sample AttcapACBM2_FD_111484 | JGI IMG/M metagenome (GOLD analysis project Ga0157358, IMG submission 111484) | Fungus gardens microbial communities from leaf cutter ant in Botucatu, State of São Paulo, Brazil - Atta capiguara ACBM2 | ecosystem: Host-associated > Fungi > Mycelium > Unclassified ...
CTGTCCACACACTCGTCTTATAACAGTAAGGTGATCTGGCTAATATTACAAACTCAAGTCCTTATAGTTGGACAAGTGAATAAACCTTGTATTGGGTTAATACAAGAGAACTCAATGGAGAACTCTGTACAAGATAGTCTATCTTATATACTAAATCCACATAGTCCATGCTAGCTACTTCTAACCTACCCTAAACAGCCATGTGTTAGCCTTAAAATTAACATGTGTTGTATATATTGTATAATATTCTTGTTCTTTTCTGAACTATGTGACTTGTGACTGTGACTGATGCATGACAGTGTGATCCCATCACTCTAACCCTAACCCTAGTTCTAAAAATCAAAAATGGAAAAGAAAATCAAAAGAGAAAATAAAGATAAGAAAGAGAATAAGAAAAAGTTAAGTCTACTGTTTTCAACTTTGATAGCTAGGGTATAAAGACACCAAAGATGAATCCAAGTGTATCTCTGTATCTAAACTCACTCATACTACTAACTTGATATCTGATTTCCATATTACTTATCCTGCCAAGTATCAAGATGACAGAAAATGGACTTGGTTTTTATTATTTTCTTTCTCATTTTTATTTTATTTTTGATTTATTTTCATATTTTCTATTTTTAGAACTCTAGGGTTAGGGTTAGAAGTGATCGATCATATCAGTCACATTTGATGGTATAGTCACAACATTGATCATAAGACTTGAGAGAAAGTAATAGAAGGTTCTAGAATAAGTGACATTATACAACATGGATACTACATGTTGACCTCATGTACTACACATGGTTGTTTAGGGTAGGGTACACAGTAGTTAGCACAGACCATCGGTAGTAGTATATAAGGTAAACTAGTTTGTAAAGAGATCTCTATTGAGTTTTCTTGTGTTACTCTAATACAAAGGTTGTTCTTATTTTCTACTCTAAGGATTTAAGATCATAACACCAAGTCTGATCCACTCCCTTTGTTCTAATTATACTACTATACTTGTCCCCTACCTCCATATACTTTCAACAGATTTTTAGTATATTTTATCCACTTGTTTTCATTTAACCCCAGCTTTTATATACTCTTTATGAAGTTTCTTTTCAAATTTTCAGACTTTTATTTCATTTATATCTCTTAATTTTTTTACTCACACAGTTAGACACAACTAAGCCATGAAAATAAGATTTCAAAGTGATACAAAACAAAATCCTATTCTAGCAAAAGACAGATGACAGTGTACTCTTCTCTATCTTCTCCTGACTTTTCTTAGGGCCATCTTTGAGTCTCTCCTTATTGTCATTGTCTTTCTCTTTGTTCTTCTCCTTTAAGTCCTATCTCTATTCCACTACAGCTCTAATACTTGCTAATTGAGCCATATTTCTCTTCTGGCCCTCTATCAAATCCTGAAGAGATCTTCTAATGCCTTGGTACTTCTTTATAAGTTCTTGAAATGCCTTTTCAATAGCACTTAAGACCCCACTATAGGTAGAAATTATAGCTGGGGAGTTGGTATTGGTATGGAGTTTACACTGCTGTTTCAGAGCAATGCATCTAGTACATGCAAGAGAATAACTATAAAGAAAAAGTTATTAGTAAAGAAAAAAGAAAAAAGAAATTTTTTTACTTACCTTGAGTGGTACAACAGACAATCCTGCCCAGCACTCACATATCTCTCACAGGGGGTTATTATTCCCCATCTTGACTATGAAATCCCCACAGTATCTTAATAGTTGTTTTTCCTTATTCTTTTTAGAGGGCCATTATTTCTTCTTGTGTTTGGATCCTTTAGCACTCTCAAAAATTACAATATCCTCTACTAGTATCTTGTCCTGGAGTTGTTGAAGGTATTCTGTTCATTTTCTCTTATCTTTTTCCTTCACAAGCCTTTTCTTCTCAGCTTTCTTCCTTGTTTTGGTCTTAGCTACCTTCCTTGCTTTCTAAGCTGTACACTTAGTGTAGTGAGCCTCTGCTGCCTCTTCCAAGTGAATCTAGAGCTGTTGCTCCTCTTTGTGCCTTCTCTGTATTTCTTATTACTGCTCTTTAAGCATCTTGGTGTCATTCTGAAAAATATTGGAGAAAATGAGAAAAGACATAGTGATATAGAAGAAAAGGCAAAAACTTTTCTTTTCTGTTTATGTATTGTTAACCTAGGCACCATCATGGGATTCTTTGGATAAATTCAGTAGAACTTCAAATAAACTCAATAGAACTTTGAAGGCTCAGTCCTAAGGGAAGGAATACTATCATATCTTATATAAAAATAACAAGTGAAATATAAGACCTAGCATAAATAGTAAAGTCAGAGTAACTTCTAAAATCTTAATAACACCAATATGAGTTTGCTAATCTAACACTCTTTTTCAAACTGTAGCAAGACTAAGTTTTTAAGTAAAATGCTTAACTTTTGCTGAGAAGGAAGCTTTGTAAAAACATTGACCATTGTATCTTCAGTATTAGAGTTAAAGATAATGGACTCTATTTATATTTTTATTTCTCTTTACTTTGGACTTAAGATTGAGGTTAGCATAATGTTACCTATTACAAAAAAACATAGAAGGTTTTGGAATAATGACATTATACTACATATTTTTTAGAGTAGGCTAGATTTAGTATAGTATGGACCATTAGCAAAGTGTATATAAGGTAGACACTTTGTAACTGGAACTCTATCAAGTTCTCTTATGGTTCTCTTATGTTAATCCAATATAAGGTTTCTTTTCTTATCTTAACACTTTGAAGTTTGAATCACAATATTAAAACTTGATACATTTTTTGAGACTGCCCTACTCAGGACCTTTTTTACTTATCTTACTCACTCTCTTATTATCCTCAACTAGAAGCAATACTGTTCTTAGTCAAGAAGAATTGTTAGGCCTTAGGCATAAGGGTAGTTATGCAGAAGAAGCTTAGCTGTTTATTTTGTACCAAAGCCCACTAATACTTAGTAGATGTAAAATATTGTGTAGATGTATTAGATACCATTTTTATAAAAGAAGCTTCATACTACAATGTTCTCTTATGATCTGTCTATACAAGAGAATAAAAGGTGTCCTTCAGATCTTATCTAGAGTAGAATTTTTATCTTAAGACAAAGAGGGCCTACTAGTACCTACAGAGATTAAGTTTAATTTAGAGTATAATTCTAAGAGGGAAACTAGTACTTGTTTCATCCTTTCTTTATATATATTCTCATCTCTTGGCCTACTACCAATTTCATTATCATCCATACCAATTGACTCTCCACTATTTTATTACAATATGAGTCAACATAGATCAATTAACTTGAAATAGATAGTTAGACAGCAATAAGAATAAATAGCTATCTTACAAGTGCTGATTACTTAAGCTAGTCTAGGAGAAAAAGGGGTGGCAGTACTCTTTAGACCCAATACTGGGTTAAACATAGATGTGGCCAAGCCACTAATATATAGTAGAGAGGTAAACAAGATCTCAGAATTTTTGACAACATATAAACTTTTTATTAGGATAAAGATGAGAAATGACTTAGTAGAAGAGCAGGTATAGTGGGTGCTGTCATATGTGTAGGAAGAATTGGTAAATATATAAAAGAAGAACATTATAGAGGATTTAGAGAGTAGGAGTTTGAGTTATATAACAGTAGAAGAATTTTTTGTAGATTTAAAAGAAGAGTTTGATAAAGGAGACAATGAAACAATAAAAGTAGCAGAACTGAAAAATGTGGAGCAGAGAAGTAAGATGATGGAAGAATTTGTATAAGAGTTCAGAAGAGCAATAAGAGAAAGTAGTTATGAAGGAAGGCCATTGATAAAGAAATTCAAGGGAGATATAAATGAGATAATTAGGCAAAAACTAATGAAATCAGAATGCCCCCCAAGAAACATTGAGCAGTAGTATGAGAGGATGGTAAATTATATAGTCATTGGAGGAAAAGTAGATGAGAGGAGAAGAGACTGAAAAGTAGAAGAGAAATGAGGTTTCCAGTACCAAAACAAAATATAGTGGCAAATATTGCAGAGATACAATAGTAACAGATAATACAGTCTCAGATTTAGCCAAGGAAATAGGAGATTGAATAGCAGGTACTAGTAAAGCCTACTCTATTAGAGGAAGTAGAGAGAACAAATGCAGTTGTGGTATATCTACAATAACAGGCAGGATTCATACCTAGGTGCAATCTATACACCATGAATGTGAATAAAAGAAGAATGTTATGACTTAAGAATAAGAGATAGGTTAAAAGAAGAATCTTGTATTGGATTAACATAAAAAGAACTTGATAAAGTTCCATTTACAAAGTGTCTACCTTATATACACTTGGCTAATGGTCCATACTATACTAAATCTAGCCTACTCTAAAGTACATATAGTATGACATCATTGTTCTGGAACCTTCTATGCTCTTTTGTAATACATGATCATGTGATATGTGATATCACACTAACCCCAACTCTGAGTCTCAAAATAAGAGAAATAAAGATAGAAATGAAAATAAATAGAGTCCACTATCTTCAACTTTGATATCACCTCTCCTTCAAGATCTCTTCTCTGGAGAAACTGACTTTTATTTTTGCCAATTTCTCTCTAACTTCTTCAGATACTTGTACTCAAATTTCCCATTATCTTATTTATATAGTACCTTCACTGTACACTTTTCTGATAACTTCTTTCTTCTAAAGTCTTGTTCTTTTACTAAGTCTAACTTTTCTTATCTCTGTACTTCAGTGCTCATCCTCCTCTCAAATTCTACTACAATTTCTTTTGTATTTTCTAAATTCTCCTTCCTTTTCTAGATGTTGTACTATACTATAAATCTCTTCCATTTCACCAAATACTTCACCATTCCTTTTATTTTCCTTTTATTTAGAATTTTCTCCACTTCTCACTCTTCAATTTCATCTATTTCTACTAGTTTTGCTTTTTTCTGTTTTTGGCCCTCCACTTGTTCTTTATATCACACTACTTGACTAATATCAGTATCACTTTCTTCTACTCTTTCACTTTCTTTCTTTTCCTGTTCACTTATTGCCTCATCTCCTCTTGTACTTTTCTGAATACTACTCCAGTTTTCTTCTGCACCTTCTTTATTCTCTCTGTAAACTCTGTTGCCTTTTCTACTTTTCCTTTTCATCTTATATCCACTCCTATTCTCAACTCTCTAGCATAGTTCACCATAAATGGAGATACTTTGGTTGCTAAATTTGTCTTGTTGTTGACTACAAACTCTGCTGATACTAGCCATTCCAGCCAATTTTTGTCTATAATCAACAAAGAACTATAAATATTGTTCTAGTTTCTGGTTTATTCTTTTAGTTTAGCTATTTGTTTGTAGATGAAACAATGTCAATAACTTCATCTCAATTCCTAACATTTTTTTCAGCTTCTTTGTCAACTCCACTGCAAACTGTGGTCCCCTGTTTAAGATCACACTCTTTGGCAACCCATACAGTTTCCATATATTATCTCTAAACAACTATGCCAATTCTTCTGTTGTTGCTACAAAAATATGCCATCTTTGACAACCTATCATAGATTACTAGGATTACATCCTTTCTAGCTACTAACAGCAACTTAGTAATGAAGTTGATCATCAAATATATCCATGGTTTTTCTGAAACTTTGTTTGCTATCAACTTCTCTACTAGTATCTCTGTTCAATTCTTTATTCTATGACATATATTGCATTTATTTACATATTTTCTGACATCTTTTGTTATCTCTGGCCACCAGTAATTTCTTGTCACCAACTCCATCATCTTCTATCTTCCTCCATGTCCAATTGCTAGTATATTGTAGTGTAACCAGATTATCTCTACTCTCAATTTCTTATCCTTTGGCACATATACTTTTTCTTCTTTTAATATAATTCGCCCTCCACCTGCCACTTATCACCTCTCAATACTTTTACTCTTGTCTTCTTCATCTCTTTTACTACTTTAATTACTTTTTTGTCTTTTTCTCTAGCTATTTTTATTTTTTCTAGTATATCTACTTCAGATCCTTTTATTACTACTTTTGCTAACCTACAAATTCATTGTTCTTTAATTAATGTTTGATTTTTTCTATACCTACTTTTCAGTCTAGTCTTCTACTAAGTCTATTTGCCTTTTTCATTTTTGTTTCCAGTATATGTTTCAAGGTAAAATCAAATCTTGACAGATAGAGTGTCTAACAGGCTTGTTTTCTATTCAATTTCTATGTCTTTATAAATATTCTAGATTCTTATAGTCTGTCCAGATCTCAAATTTGAACTTGATGCTCTTGAATAAATATCTCTAGTTTTCTAGTCTCCTTATCATAGATCTTATAATTTTTCTTTGTCTTATTTAGAGATTTTGAGAGGTATACTATAAGTCTCTACTATCCATCCTCATATTCCATAGATAAAACCCCTTTTGTTGCATAGTCCAATATATTAACTTCCATTCTCATTTTTTTTTGTCTAAGTCTAGTGCTACTAACACTGGTTTTTTTGTAAATCTCTTCTTTAACTCTCTAAACACTATCTCTTGTTTCTTTGTCTAATCTTACTTCTGATCCTTTCTTATTAAATTATATAATAGTCTAGCTATTACTATAAAATCCTTAATAAACCACCAATAATAATTGGCTAGTCTTAGAAACTTCTGTATTTCTTTAACTTCTTTTAGAGTCAGTTAGTCCAATATTATTATAAACTTAAGTTCAAGAATGAGAGTAAAAGAATAACCTTGTATAGAGTTTATACAAGAGAACTCAATAGAGTTCTAGTTACAAAGTGAGTTGGCTATTTAAAAAGGTTTAGAACCAAAAGCTGAGCTGGAAAATTGTATATTTGCTAATTTTCTTATGGGCACTACTATATAGGATGGTGGTAAGAGGGAAAGAAGTGATGATATTATAGTATCATGTTAACTCCCAAGTCCAAAAATAAGAAATAAAAATAAAAATAAAAATAAGAAATGAAATGAAAATAACTCCCTTTACTTTCTCCTCTTTCATCTTAATTCTCTCTAATCCTATCACTACTCCCAGAAATCCTACTTCTTTAACCTTCTATTTATATTTTTCTGGTTTTATATATAGATTATCCTTTGCCAACCTCTTCACAACTTTTTCTATAACTTTATTGTGTTCTTTCTCTTCTTCTATTACCATAATTATATTGTTAATAAAACTTGCTACTTTCCTAGTATTAATTAAGTTTCTTAGAATCTTGTTTATTATTGTTTGTAATGTTACTAGGGAATTAGTCAGTCTAAAGAATATTAAAGTAGGTTCAAATGATCTTTCTGACATTATAAATACTACCTTTGTTATGACTTAAAGATCTTAGAGTTGATCAATGAATAAAACCTTGTATTAGGGTTAACACAAGAGAACTCAATAGAGAACTTTGTACAGGATTGTCTACCTTATATACCTTAGACTACTGGTCTGTGCACTACTACTTTAGCCTACCCTAAATAACTATGTGTTTGTCTTAAGGCTACTATGTATATAATACATAATATAATATTATTTTTTCAGAACCTTTTACCATTTTCTATCATGAATATAATGGACTGAAAGAAAAAGAAAAGAGAAGCAAATAAGATAGAGTCTAATCTTTGTATTTCTAACAATCTTTCACTTATTTCTCCTCTATCTATATATTATTATACCCTCACCTTAGATCTAACTTAGTAAACACCTTCTTTGTATCTATATTCTTTACAATATTCAAAATAAAAGGTACAGGATAATTATTTTTAATAGTCTATTTATTTAAATATTAATAGTCCTATATCATATACTTCTTACTATTCTTTTTCCCTACAAAAATATAAATGTTATTTGAGATGACTTGAAAGTCTAATATACCTCTTTCTCAATTGTTCTTCAATAAACTTATACATCTCTTCCTCTGATAATAAATATATCTTCCTCTGTCTCAGCATGAATCCTTTTTTTATCTTTATTGTATAATATCACAACTTCTTTATCAGCATCCTCTCACTTTCCTTCTTTCTAAAGATATAGATTCATTTGTAGAACCTTTGAGAAACTAATTTCTTAGTCTTTTCTTCAAACTATTCCTTGGTCTTAAGTCATAACATTAGAACTTAATTCCCTTTCTTGAGACTGCCTGACTTAGAGCTTTTCTCTATTCTCTTTTACTTACTCTCTTATCATCTTTGACTGAGGGCAACACTGCTCAAAGTTAAGAAAAATAGCTAGACTTTAGGCTTAAGAAATATACTAGCTAGGCAGAGAAAGCCTAGTTATCTGTTCTATTAGAGCCCACTGGTACTTAGTAGACATATTATCTTGTATAAACATGGTAGATAGCTTTCTTTAAGTAATAACTCTGTATTGTAGTGTTTCTTTGTAACCTGTTCATACAAAGAAATGATAAGTGTTCTTCAGATCTTGTTTAGAGTGGGACAATCTTCTTAGGTCAAAATTATTTACTTTTCAATTAGAGCAGTAGTTAGTAGTTGAGATAGTTAGTAAATAGTGTGAGGTGGGATAAGAAGAAAGCCTACTAATACTTACTGAGATTGAGTCTAGTTCAGAATACAATTTAAAAGGAGAGACTAGCACTAGCTCTACCTTACCTCTTTATATATTCACATCTCCCACACCATCACTACAATCAACTCTCTACCATTTTATTACAACATAAGTTAATATAGCTCAACTAGTTTAGAACAAGTAGTCAGATAGTAACAAGAGCAAATGGTTGTAAGAGAACTGGCTCTTCTAAGACTTATTCTCACTCTCTAATATCTTCTGGTATAGATTAATCATCTCTACTCTATCTCAGATATCCTTACTGGACCCTTACTAACTCCATAGATTTCCATTTCTAATATCTGAAGATCACTAGTAACTAGAATAATACTTAGCAGTATTTATTTTAGATAACTATCCTAGGTAATATACTTAATATATTATATATAGATAGATTACACTGTAAAGCCTTATTCTGAAAATCAACCAAAACTAACACTATCTTTTAGTGTTAGCAACAACATATCTCACTATCTTCTAATAGCCTTATCTTTCTAGTCTTCTAAGTACTCTTTTGAAATATACAACTAGTACAATACTTAACTAACTATTTGGATTTCTAAGAGACTCTTGTTGGATCTCAGATAATAAGATGTGAACTATGTCTAACACTAACTTAATACTACTTAATTAAACAATGAGTAATATCTAAGTACTACCCTGAGCCTAGTCAACACTTAGTCAACACTATTTATAACTACTTGTACTAAACAGCTAACTCTCTTTTACACTTGAGATTCAACTTCTAAACTAAAGATAACTAACAGTTGCAATAACTATCAGTTGAGAATGAAAAGAGAATAAAAGAACTCAAAGACCACATGATGCAGTACCCTAAGAGAAGAAGTTGAGTTTCTACTATTATAGTAACTATAAGTTAAGATAAAGAAGGCTATACTCAGTAGTACTTAGATAGCTCAAATAGGGATTACAAAAGAAAATCCATACTTTACTATTTATACAAGTACATTATAATCTATGTTAACAATAAATAATCTATTATAATGTCTATATTGTTAGAGTAGTAAATAGTGGACTTAATTTTATTTTTGAGTTTATTTTTATTATTTTGGACTTAGATAAAAGTATGATATAATATCACATGTGACAGTCACACAAGTCACAAATCATGATAGAGATATGATACCTGTCATAGTCATAGTCACAAAGTTATGTGACACAGAGAAGATTATAAAAGATCTTAGAATAGATAACATTATATAGCATGGTAACAATATATTGGCCTTATGGAAAGCATATGTATTTTAGAATAAGTTAGTGTTAAGACTAAAGCTCAAGTATAAGAGCAAAAAAATATCCTTGGATTGGGTAATTACAAGAGAACTTGATAAAGTTCCTAGTATAGAATAGTTTATCTTATATACATTAAGTTACTGGTCTGTGTTACAGTACCATTAATCTATCCTAAAGAGCCATGCATTATTTTTAAGATCAATATGTGTTAAATAACATTATACTAAACCCTAATCCTAAGTCAAAAATATAATAAAATGGAAAAGAAAAAGAAAACAAGAAAATAAAATAGAGTCTATTGTTTGCAACTCTGACAGTTAGTTGTAGTGTGTACACAGATCATGATCTGTAGTATATACTTTACTCCAAGGCTTAAGTCATAACATATGTGTTCTCCATGAGTCTTACATGAGAACTATAGCTATGTCTATTATTTCTGATCCTCCTATATCATATGACTATAGTCACATACTTTTTATTATCCAAGAGAAAATAAAATAAAATAAAAAGAGATATAAAATCAGAAAAGTAAAAAAAAAAGGAAAGAGAAACCAAAATACTGGAGTTCTGAGCATACCATAATAACAATGGATAAGCATGAAATATCATAGAAGAGCAGATGAGACATTTAGTAGTAGAAGAATTGGTTGGTGTGAAAGAGTGGAAGAATGGATCCCTTACAGGTAAGCGGTCATCATGATGATGTCCACACTGCATGATGCTGCTGTGCTTGGATGAAATACAATGAAATCTCAAATTACCTAAAAAGGAATCTTGAAGCACGAGCACAAATATTGACGTCGGAGTCCGAAATTGATTGAACGCCAAAAACGCCGAGCGATGCTACGCAATTCACAAACCGTTCTGTCCTCCTTGCTTGCTTTCTCTCGTCATCTTCAAATTCTACCCTCTTCTTTTCTTCATCTCCTCTC
>Ga0157358_1001374_pt1 | contig 10680 bp, 16 predicted proteins | sample AttcapACBM2_FD_111484 | JGI IMG/M metagenome (GOLD analysis project Ga0157358, IMG submission 111484) | Fungus gardens microbial communities from leaf cutter ant in Botucatu, State of São Paulo, Brazil - Atta capiguara ACBM2 | ecosystem: Host-associated > Fungi > Mycelium > Unclassified ...
CCGAACCAGATAAAGCTTTACACATTGCTTATTCCTTTGAATCACCGGTATCTGGAATAACTCTTTCGGAAACTTCTAAGGCCGCCCTTCAAAAAGCCGTGGATTTTCTAAAAGCTCAAGGTCATCAACTGACCGAAGTTGCTTTTCCTTTCGATGCCCGACCTTTGATTCAAACCTATTATCAAATGAATGCTGCTGAAACATATGCTATGCTGAAGCCTTGGGAGATTGCTAATGACCGCAAGATAATTAACAGTGATGTAGAACCACTGACCTATGCCTTGTTAGAAGCTGGCCGCAATGCAGATGCTGCTTCTTATATTCAAGCTTTAAATCAGTGGGATAGCGCTTGTGCCACATTTGATGAAGAAATTTTTAAAAATTTTAATCTCTTCTTAACGCCAACAACAGCAAAAACAGCACCCAAAATAGATGAAGCACTCATCCATCCTAATATTACGGAAAAATTGAAACACATGGAGTTATACAACTTTTCTGAACAGATTGGCACTATAGAGCAAGCATTTGAAAACTCCTTGGCTTTCACTCCTTACAACTTCATCAGTAATCTCACAGGGCAACCTGCCTTGTCACTTCCCATTTACTTGGAGGAAGAAACACATCTGCCCCAAGGTATCCAACTCTGGGGGAAGAAAAACTCGGAAATATTGATGCTAAGTCTGGCTTTACAGTTTGAAAATAACGACCAGTTCATCTTACCAGAGTTTTATAGCAAGGGATTGGAAGTCAAATAAAAAAGAACCAAAATATGGTTCTTTTTTATTTCCAAGTCATTAAATACTCTTTTTCATTATTATCTTCATCTAAGCCTTCAGACACTATTTTAAAGCCTTCCCTTTGATAGAAACGAAGAGCACCCTCATTTTTCTGGTAAACTTTTAAAGAGAGCGTTTGATTTGAAGCTTTGATATGCCCTAAAAGTGCTTTGCCAATACCTTTAGATTGCATACTGTTGCTCACAAAAATACCTGCAATGTATTGGTCAATCAAACCGACAAAAGCAATAATTTTTTGGTTTTCTTCATAAACATATATCTCCGCATCTTTCATGGCTTCTTCAACAGCTGCAGCTTGATGAAGCCAATATTCACGCTTGATGAAGCGATGATGAGCAATATTAACTCTCAGCCAAAGTTCTACAACTTTCTGCAGATCTTCAGGCTTCATTTTTCTGATCATGCTTTTTCTCCCTTTTCTTCATCTTAACATAATATATTTTTCTTTCAACAAAATAAAAGTGGCTCAACGCTGTGTTTGGTCACTTTTATTTCGGCAATAGATGGTTTAATTTTTATTGACATAATTTTCAATCTGCTTATCGGGAATTACCCACGGTATCATACTCAAGATTGTTGCCACTAATGAAATCTGAGCCACAGGCAGTAAAACCGTCAGCACAATACCCACCATTAAAATGAGAATAGAGAAACCGCCTTTCCACACCCAGTGCATGTCCTTTAGCTTATAATTTCTTGATTTAAAAATTTCATAGCTTAAGATATTGAAAATAATATCAATAAATAAGTTATTTACAGCATAAACAATTTCAGGCGTTTTTGAACCTGAAAATTCAGACAGCCAGTTTGTGGTAAAAGGTATGAAACTCATAAAAAATAAAAGCACGACATTCCACCACAGAATTCTGCCTGAAACACGTTCAGCCAAATGGAAAAGATGATGATGGTTATTCCAATAGATAGCCAAAAGGTAAAAACTTGCAAGATAGGTTAAGAAAATAAATCCCATATCAAATAAGTCCGTCCAGTTCGGCCCTTTAGGAATGCGCAGATTTAAAACCATTACAGTAATTAAGATGGCAACAATGCCGTCTGTAAATGCAGATAAACGTCCACTTGTCATTGTGTTTCTCCATGTATGATTATCGCCAAGCAGGCGTTTTTTTATTATTTGCTCAATTCAAAATAGAGTGCAGCAATATTTCCTTCAAATTCACGGCTTTGACCATCAATTTCTAGTTCTAATACTTTAGCTGAATCTTCTAAAGCAGGGATTTCGCGATTTTGGAGGAGAACAAATTCTTCTACGTTAGCGAATGCTTTACTTTCTTGACGACCGTTAAGGTGTTGGACTTTAATTTTCATGTTTTTCTTCTTTCTCTTTTTTAAAATGAACACCTTGCTTTTGATAATAGCGCAAGAGTTCTTGACGTTTTGCTTCATATCGTGGCGGTAAAGCTAAGTTGCTTCCCAAATCTTGAATTGATTCATCCAGAGTAAAGCCTGGAGTTGGAGTCGCAAACTCAATTCTTACACCGCCTGGCTCTTTAAGATATACCGATCGAAAGTAACCACGATCCGCGTATAACTCTCTCTCATAACCTAAGCTTAGCGCTCTTTCCCAAATCATATCAAGTGCTTTGCTGTTAGGAACTGCAAAAGCGATATGGTCAATAGAGCCTCTCCCCCACACTCGGTGGCCTTCTGAAGTTTTTGCGGGCAGAAGCGTAATGCCTTCCTCGCTCCCTATCATCTCTTGGAAAAAGAGCCGTGTCTCCTCAAGCTTTGAGCTGTAGAGACGACTGCCCCCAAGCCCTGTAATTTGGAAAGCTGCCGGTACATCTGACAGTACATTGATGTGAGCATCTTGGTTTTTTTCTTCTACTTCGATAAACTCAAGTAAAATATTGTCAAAATCAAGAACCTGCAAAGTATTGTCTATGTGTTGGTATTCTAGACCAAACTTTTTAAAACGTTGCGACCAATATTCTGTAGAATCTTTAGGAATTTTGAATTGAATACCTGACAAATAGTTCGTCCCCTCTTGCCGTTCTACATCAAAGCGTTGATCTGGAAAAAAAGTCACTACAGTTCCAGGCGTCCCCATAAAATCCCCATAATACACATGGCGCATATAGATATTGCCTTGATTAATAGAGTTTTTAACCAAACGCAAGCCCAAAATATTAACATAAAAATCAAAATTCCGCTCAAAGTCAGCTGTAAGTAGAGATATATGATGTAGTTCCATATGCCCGCCTCCTATGTTTACAATTGTAAACCTATCTTTTTGATATGTCAAGAATAAATGTTGAGAAGAATGTATAATAAAAACACTTGAGAGTATTTCCCAAGTGTTCTTAAGAAATCGTAAAGAAGCTTCTGAATAAATCCTTTAATAATTCAGCCAAAATCGAGAAAAAGGCAGCTTTGGTTGAGGATACTTTCTCAGTTATGATATGGGCCTTTGGCATGCACTTATTTGCTTCTTTAAGTAAATTTTATTTCATACCAACAGTAAATCTAGCAAATTCTGATCATCAGACATCATCTCTCTAATCCTTCTTTTAAGAATTCGTCCAAAGCTGCATGTCTCGTCAACAGAATAATATTTACTTGAATAGCCACTCAGTATGAATGAGTCAAAATTACGATTCAATTAATGACCAAGTTCACAATTCGATTATTGATAGACAACCATTATCATAAAAATCTTTTTCCTAGCCTCAATGTAAATAGATTGTAAATTAACGTCATTTACCTGTTTTAAATGAATTTTATATGATATAATCTACTAGGTTGAAAAAAGGTTACAGAACAAAACTATAAAATTTAGCTTGTTACTGCCTGTAGCCTATTTTCAAATCTCTGCTTCTTGCTTTCAAAGCAAGAAGTTTTTTAAACAATAAAATAAATTTACGCGTATTGGAGAAAACATGAACAATAAACGATGGTATCTATGCGGTATAACAAGTCTTTTTCTGTTTGCTGTACTTGCCTTGATCATCAAAAGACAAGCTTTAGAAAGCCCTCTTCCCTTTGTAGACCCTAAGCTACAAACCTTTGCCGGACATCTACAAAGCAATGAATTTTTGTTAAAACTTTCTACACTTATTGACCACTCCTTAGTCCCTCTCTCTCTAGTCTCCCTACTTGCTGGACTTATGTTTCTTTTTTTTACGAGAGAAAAAATGGCGCCGGTATGGTTGGGGCTTGTCCTCACGCTTTGTTCAACGGGAGCGAATGTCTTTAAAGTAATTGTCGGACGCGTTCGACCAGAAGCCTATCGAGTGCCTGAATTTTTAAGGGAACAAGGGATGAGTTTTCCGAGCGGACACGTCACTTTCATTGCTGCGCTCGTGGGCTGCCTGTTCCTTATCCTACTGCCCAAAATAAATTCTGCTTTTCTCAAAGTATTTCTCGCTTTAAGTGCCCTTGTATTGATTCTTTTAACAATGCTTTCACGTCTCTTACTGGGTGTACACTATCCTTCGGACACAGTAGGCAGTCTTTTATGGGTAACGGCTGTTATCAGTCTTACCTATCCTTTATTTTTAAAATTCAATCAGCCGTGGCAATGGCGGGAGCTTTTTTCAAAAATAAAAAATACCTAACTTAGAAACACAAAAATCCAGAACACTAATCATTCTGGATTTTTTCATCTTTTCTTCTTAAGATAAAAACAAGTAACTCACTGCCACAGACAAAGCAATCAGGATGACATCATGGATAAATAATCCAATGGTCATATTTCTATGTTTCTTCTCTAACTTTTCAATTCTGGCTTTTAAGTTTTCTGTTTCCATCGCTTCTCGCTTCTATTTTGGTAATTGAAAGAAAGGGTCACTTTCCTTTAAATAATGTTTCCCCGCCGTCAAGTCGTACTGAACGATTTCTAAATCCTCCTTATATCTCTGCTGTATTTATCTCTTCTTGTTTATTGTGCGCATTTCCTGTGTTGGTCCAGATAAAGTAGTCTGTGAAGAAAATACCGTTCCACTAACAGCCCTAAATTTAAGGAGTGCAGTGAAGTATAACATATATTTCTTTGCTTTTATAACAAAATGTAAAAAGAAATTTGAGAACACATCCATGTATAAGCAAACACATCTCTTTCACTTAAAATCACTAAGAGAATATTTTATCATTATCCAACAACTCTTTTTTAAAATTTCAATCTAGAAAAAATTTTTTTGTGAAAAATCCGGCAATTTCTTGCATCTTTAATTTTTTATGGTAAAATTAAGTTATCAGGGTTTGCGAACGATTTCAAAAACAGACCCATGCAAATTTACTATTTAGGAGAAACTAAATGAAAACCACTAAATTGGCTTCAATCGTAACTTTGTCAGCAGCTTCAATCTTCTTGCTTGCAGCATGTGGCAACAACAATGACTCAGCTAAAGGCAGTAACGATGCGAAAACTGAACAATCTGACAGCAGTAAATCAGCTGATGCCTTCACAGGAGCAACTGCTGGAGCAAACAGTTTTGAAGATTTACAAAAAGGATTGTCTAAAAACGGTTCATGGTTGGCAGCGATCACAAAAGATATGGATGCTTCAGGTAAAACTTTAACTGTTGAGGGTGTTTACGCCAGCAAAAACCAAATCACACGTAAACTAGCAGCTTACGCGCAAGATGATAACCATGTTGTGACTGACCGTTACACTTTAACTGTTGATAAAGTTGAAGTAAAATCCCCAGGTTTCAAGCTTTCTAACGGTACAATTAAAGGTGATGTGGCAGTATTCGCACCTGGATTTGGTGCCCAAAATGGTAAAGGTGTTGATGGAAAAGCAACTATCGACGGTAACTTGACTTTTGCTAGCCAAGATCTCATGGATGCTTATAATAAACTTCCTGAAGAGCAAAAACCAAAAGTAACAGGTGAAACTAAAGTTGTAGAAGGTAAAGTACTTGAATTCCCTATGGGTGCAATCACTATTGGTGAACACGGTGAAGTTACTCACGAATTTGAAGGCAACGGACCTGATACTCAAACTGGTGCAACAACAGGTACAGATGCGGCTGATGTTTTGGCTTCAGGATTGAGCGCTAAAGGTGCTTGGTTAGTATCTGGTAAATCAGACATTGATGCGGCTGATAAAGATATTACTGTAGATGGTATCTTCATGAATGAGAACGGTCAAATTCAACGTACATTGGCATTGATCGCACAAAATGACAAACACCAAGTAACAGATTCATTTACTTTGACTACAAAACGTTTGATCATTAAATCTCCTGGCTTTGACCTCGAGGGTGGTAATATTAAAGGTGATGTATACGTTGCAGAAAATGCATCTATCAAAGCTCGCGATATGAAAGGTACAGATGGCAAAACAATCCCATCTGAAATCAATGGTAATCTTTACTTCTCAACTCAAGAACAATTGGACGCATATAAAGCATTGGATGCTGCTAACCAATTTAAAGTTTCAGGCGAAGTTGCTGTGAAAACTGCTGAATAATTAAAAATTTAAAGATCTCCTATGAGATCTTTTTTTATTAAAATATACTCCATAGCTTCATAAAAAATAAAATCATCCCAATAATCGGGGATGATTTTATTTTCTATATTGAAACTAAAATGCCTCATGGTTTAACATAAGCAAAACCAGAATTCTGTTTTTGAACGAGTTCTACAATACCAGCAGGTACAACTGTGCAGCCTTCTTGTAACTCTTCTTCTTTGTAGCCTCTCATGTTTAATGAATTTTGACAAACGGCAACTTTGATGTCTCTTTTGAAGACTTCCGCAAGATCGACTGATGAGGTCTTGAGTGCCATTTCTACTGCTTCTCCATTCACTAAAATCTCAATCTTTCCTGGTTCTTTATTCTGAGTGAGCCACTCTTTGAGATTCTTTACATTAGAGAGGAGTGTGTTCCATTTGTGGTTTTCATCAATGTGCAGAATAACTTGTAACATCTTTATGTCTCCTATTAGATATATTGGGCAGTAAGTGAAGCTGAACAATTTCGTAATCCAGCGGGCGGTCCTGCGTAAATCACTTCACCACCTGCTGATCCACCCTCTGGACCTATATCAATAATCCAGTCCGCCTGACGAATGATATCTAATTGATGTTCAATCACGACCAAGGTATTGCCTTGCTCAACAAAATGATTCATAAGCTTCATCAGACGGCTAATGTCAGACAGGTGCAGGCAAGGTTTCATTTAAGAGGTGTTGTGATTCATCGGCAAGTGTATCAAAAACAAGGCTGGATTTCCCAGAGCCTGAAACACCAGTAAAGAAAGTAATTTTCTTCTTGGGGATTTCAAGCGATACATTCTTAAAATCTATGTGAGAAACATTGACAAAACTTTAATGCTAGCATTAGACAATGGCGGACATGTCGTTGCTCCAGGCACGCCTGAAAATCCTTCCTTCATCGCTCATGGGCAACGTGTCATTAATATCGAAGACCCTTCAGGACATATCTGGTCTGTAACAGAGGCGAAAATTTGAACACATAAAACCTGCTCCATTTTTCAAGATAGCGTAGCTTTTTGTTGTGTTGCTTTTTACTCTGCTACTCAAGTCCTACTTTATAGCGATAGTCATAATCTGTGGCCCCACGATTATAGGGTGCTGAGACAAGGACAGCTTTGGTGCGTACCTTATGATTTTTAATGGCGGCGATTGTTTCCGGTTTGTCATCATAGAACCAGTCAATGTCCAAGCCGATAATTAACGGCAGTTTCTCTTCAGTAAAATAAATTTTGTCATAGTAAATACCGAATCGATTAAGCGATTCAATCGTCTCTTTAGCATAAGAAACATGACGCGCTGTAATCAGTACTATTTCTGCTCCATTCAAATGTTCTTCTGCTAAATCTTCTACCATCTTACGGTTTGGGGTACTTTCTCTTATAATTTTTCGCTGAATATCTTCATCCATTGTTGCATAGTAGATTAATTCATAGTCAATAGCTTCCATCGTTTCAATATTTAAGTTGGTCCCTAACTTTTGATTAGTACATTCAATGGCTTTCTTCATAGAAAAAATAACGCCATCAAGATCATACCCCATCACTTTACGGCGCGGAAGATAACGCACTTGACCAGTTTCATCACGTAAAAACTGCATGGTAACATTCACCCCCTCAATCTCTTCACCTGGCAGTTGGTGTTGTGGTGCTAACTTGGACTCCTCCACAAGTAAAGTAAGTAACTCTTCTTTGGGCAGGTCATATTTATCAATCATATTTACTCCTTCTTATATTTGAGCCAGTTTCTATTATAAATCTAGTATAACAAAAATATAATTTCTTACGCAGAAATACAAGGGAATATTTGGACTATGTCGTCCATACCCACCATAAATATAGAAAAAAACAGCCAATAATGGCTGTTTTTTTATTGCAATCTATCCAAAAACTTGGATTTTTGCATCTAAATTGAACTTAAATGATTATTTAAGTGTGATTGAAGCACCAGCTTCTTCCAATTTAGCTTTGATTTCTTCAGCTTCTGCAGTTGCAACGCCTTCTTTGATCATTGTTGGTGCGCCATCAACGAGTTCTTTAGCTTCTTTCAAGCCAAGACCAGTGATTTCACGAACAGCTTTGATTGTAGCAACTTTTTTGTCGCCTGCTGCTGTCAATTCAACGTCAAATGAATCTTTTTCTGCTGCAGCTTCGCCGCCAGCAGCTGCTACTGCTACAGGAGCAGCTGCAGTTACGTCAAATTTTTCTTCGATTGCTTTAACGAGCTCAGAGAGTTCGAGGATTGTTGCTGTTTCAAGTTCAGCAACGATGTTTTCAATGTTCAATGCCATTTTGATTCTCCTAGTAAATTTTAGTTTGTTGCGTAAATCCGCCGATATAAAATTTGCTTACTGTTCTTCCATATGGAATTAAGCAGCTGATTCTTCTTTTTCTGCAACAGCTTTGACTGCGAGAGCCACGTTGCGGACAGGTGCTTGAAGCACTGAAAGAAGCATAGAAAGAAGACCGTCGCGGCTTGGAAGAGATGCAATAGCTGCAACTTCTTCTTTGCTTGTAACTTTTCCTTCGATAACACCAGCTTTGATTTCAAGTTTGTCTGCTGTTTTAGCAAACTCGCTCAAAATTTTAGCAGGGGCAATAGCATCTTCGTTTGAGATAGCTACTACTGATGGGCCTACGAAGCTGTCGTTCAAACCTTCGAGTCCAGCTTTTTCAGCTGCACGACGCAAGATTGAGTTTTTAACAACTTTGAATTCCACACCGGCTTCACGCAACTCTTTACGAAGTTGAGTGTCTTGTTCTACAGTTAAACCACGTGAGCTTGCAACAACGATAGATGTCGCAGCTTCGAATTTTTCTGCAAATACGTCAACCAACTCAGCTTTCTTAGCAATAGTTGCTTCGTTTACTTTGTAATCGCTCATTTGTTTACCTCCATTTTATTTTGTTCGTAAGAATTTTTACAAATAAAAATCCCCACGACCAAAAGACATAGAGAGTTCAATCATTGTTTAAAATGTTTGTCCTCGGTTGGATGCTTATGACTTATGTCCCCAACTGTCTTCGGTCAGTCCTTTTCAGAACTTCTATTATTATAACAGATGTTTTTTTTAAATGCAAGAGTCAAGTGAAAGAAAAATCAAAAAAATGACCTCTGACGAAGTCATGATCATTTTATCTTTGGTTTTGGCCTTAGTGATAGGCTCTATTTTCTGTTTAAGCGTTAATAAATTTGATGGCTTTTGATCCACGGAGGGCCCAGTACAGTAAAGCAAAGCTTCCTGCAAATATGAGACCTTGTAAAATATTAAAGACAACAACGACACCAATATAAGCTGAAATACCACCAGGGAACATTGTTGCAATATCAAAATGAGCGAACATTGAGTAGAGTGGTATAGCGTACACATAGTTAAGAACCACCTGTACTGCGGTCAAAGCTAACGTCCCCAAAATGGTTGCCATAATGTAGTTACGCAAGCTAAATCTATGGCGGAGAAAGAACCAGAGCACCAGAACAAAGACAGTGACTGCTATGATGTTCATTGGTAAACCAATATAAGTATTCACTCCATCACTATTTAAAAGTAACCACAAAAGCGAACGAATGATAAGAATGGCAAAGGCACTGCTCAAGCCAAGCATAAATAATCCAATCAAAATGGGCAAGATTGTAAAGTCAATCTTTAAAAAGCTTGCACTTGGCACCAAAGGAAATTGGAACATTGGGTAGGACAGTACAAAAGAAATTGCACTGAGCATTGCGATAAGTGTGAGTCGACGTGTTTTTGAATTTGACACGAAAAAACCTCCAAAATAGAAAATAATATTTCTTCATTTTGAAGGGAGTTTTTGAATATTGGCGAAAACGGACGCAACCCAAAAAGAGCTGGTCTTATTTCTTATTCTTCTCCCATCCAGACTTTACTGTCGGTTGTGGAATTCCACCACATCAAGCTTTTCAGCTTCGCGGACTTTAACCGCCGGTCCCGAATTTCACGGTGCCCTGAAGATAAGTTTATTATATCACAAAAAATTATTTTTAGTCAAAAAAAGAGCGCTCACACGCTTTTTATTTTCTTTTTCTTTTTTTACGAAACTCAAATAAATCGTAAAGGAAAGAGCGATGGTCACTTGCTAAAGCATATTCCTCCAAAAGATTAACTGTTTGACGCAATTTTTTAGCTTCATTAAGGGCAATTCGTCCTGTATGCTCATATTCAAAAATCACCTTACGCTCTAAATAATAGGCTTCCATCAATTCTTCTATATTCGTCAATTCTGTAGCTACACGAAATCCATTGACATAGTTCCAATTTCCTTGTGCAATATGTTCCGCTTGACGGAAGCGCTCTGCTTGGAGAAAGTCAACAAGCTGTGCATTATAAATTGATCCTAAATTTTCCAAAAGTTCAAGAACAAGTTCTGTATTGTCTAAGTAAAGGTTACTAATCTCTTGACGCG
>Ga0157358_1001377_pt1 | contig 10671 bp, 11 predicted proteins | sample AttcapACBM2_FD_111484 | JGI IMG/M metagenome (GOLD analysis project Ga0157358, IMG submission 111484) | Fungus gardens microbial communities from leaf cutter ant in Botucatu, State of São Paulo, Brazil - Atta capiguara ACBM2 | ecosystem: Host-associated > Fungi > Mycelium > Unclassified ...
AGGAGCAATGCAGCGAGGGCTCCTTGTCGAGTTCTCTTGTAATTCCCCCACTCTTTACTTGATAGCCCATTGGAGAGCTTTGCTCATTGTGAGATCATTTGTCCTTGAGTGACGAGTGGTTGCGACAACAAAGAGAGTGGATGAAAGAGATTTGAAGTAGCAAATACTAAATACTGGTGTCTTAAACAATGATAAAAGCTAAAGAAATACTATAGAAACTAACTCCCCACAATATAATTTATTTGGGACTGATGCAAAGCTCATCTGGCATATTTTTTTCTCTATTCCTATTTATCTAAAATCTTTTTTACTATATACTTCTTTTTCTTCTCTATCTTTACTGGAAAAGATGGAATCTTTTCCTGTTCCTCTATCTGCTCTTGATACTTCAATATCCTGCCTACATTAACTACTGGATGTATTCTTAACAATACTAGTAACTCCAACTCCACTGTATTTTCTGATACAATTTTCTTAATTAAATATAGTGTAATATACTTTTCTATTAACTTCTTTTCATCAACTGTACTAGAAAGTCCTTTATACTTATTAATACTTTATCTTCTACTTTATACTCCATTACTTTCTTCCTATTTCTATTTACATATTTTTTTATTTTCTTCTAAAATTTTATCAATATCACTTTTACCTCCTTATATATCTCTTTTACAAAATTCTCCACTTTTACATACTTCTTCTTTTTTCTTATATCAAAACATTCTTGGTTCTTTTCTATAGTTAACTTTGAATGGTAATAATTTTGTTACTATATATACTTTATTGTTAAAGGCAAACTTTGCAGTTGCCAACTATTCCAACTAATTGCTTTGTCTATAATTGATATATTCTTAAGTACTACTCTAGCTCTTTATTTGTCTTCTTCATCTGTCTATCTGTCTGTGAGTGATAAGCTATAGATAGCTTTGTTTCTATCTCCAATATTTTTTTAACTTTTTTATCAATCCTGCCACAAACTAGGGCTTTCCATTTGAAATCACATTTTTAGCAACCCATGCAACTTCTACATGTTATCTCTAAACAACTTAGTTAAACTCTCTGCTATTATTTTTTCTGTCATTGCAATAAAATGCAATATTTTTGAAAACCTATTATATACTACCAAAATTAAATAATAGTCCCTTGATATTGGTAGCTTTATAACAAAGTCTACCAATATATGTTGTTATAGCCTTTCTAAAACCTCATTAGATCTTAATTTTCCCACTGGCATCTCTGCCCTATTCTTTATTCTCTGATACTGATCATATCCCTTCATATATTGCTTTACCTCTTTTGTAACTCTTGGCCACTAATAATTCCTAGTGACCAACTTTACTATCTTCTACTGCTCTCCATATCCTACTATCATTGTATTGTAGTGAAGCCAAATGATCTCTAGTCTCAACTCTTTATCTCTCAGAACATACTTCTTTCTTTTTTTTAATGCTAACTTGTCTTTAATCTACTATTTATCATTTCTCAATACTTTAATTCCTGCATTCTTCATTTCTTCTACTACTTTTACTACCTTATCATTTTTTGCTTCTGACCTTTTGATTTTTTCTATAATTTCTTCCTTTGCTTTCTCAATCAATAACTATCTCTTTTCCATTGCTCTAATTTCCAACCACTCTTTTTTCAACATTATCTGATTTTTGTTATCTCTCTCTACTCTTTCTGCCCAATCTGCTCTTTGACTCAAACTATCTGCTTGTCCCATACTCTTACTAGCTATATGTTTCAAAGCAAAATCAAATCTTGACAAATATAATACCTATCTAGCCTATCTTTGATTTAACAGCCAATATTTCTTTATTATAAATTTCATAGTTTTTTTGGCCTTGTTCAGTGATTTAGAAATATAAGCCACTGGTCTCTACTTCTCATTCTCACATTTCATTGACAATACTTCTCCCATAGCAAAATCTAATACATCTACATCTACTCTCATCTCTTTATCTAGGTCTAGTATAATTAAGACTGGCTCCATTGTAAACCTCTCCTTCAACTCTTCAAATGCTCTCTGTTGTTTCTCTTTCCAGTTCCACTTTATATCTTTCCTTGTTATTTCATGTAAAGGTTTTGCTACTCTTGCAAAATCCTTGACAAACCATCTATAATAATTTGCCAATTCCAAAAACTTCTGTACATCCTTTATACTTCTCGACACCAGCTAATCTACTACTTCTTGAACCTTTTCCTTTTCTATCCTTGTGCTATCTGGCCCTATTATCACTCCTAAAAATCCAATCTCTCTTACTTTCCATACATATTTCTTTAGTTTTACAAATAAATCATTCTTTACTATTCTTTTCAGTGCTTCTTCCACAATTTTATCATGTCTCTCTTCTGTCTCCATTCCTACTATCATATTATCACTAAATGTTGCTACATCCCCAGCCTCTATCATATCTTTAAGCAAGTCATTCATCATTGTCTGAAATGTTGCTGGTGAGTTTGTCAACCCAAAGAACATTACTATTAGCTCAAAAGCCCCTTCTAGCATCAAGAATTTTGCCTTCCACTTGTTTTTCTCCTTAATCCTCACATTATTATATCCCCATTGTAAATCTATCTTCATAAATATTTTTTTCTTCCCTATACTATCTATCAGATCCAAAATCAGTGGCAATAAGTAATTGTTTTTAATTGTCCAACTGTTCAAGTATTGATAGTCCTACACCATTCTCTTCTTCTTATCTTTCTTTAGTATAAAGAATATTAGTAATGTCTGTGGTGATTTTAATGGTCAAATATATCTCTTCTTCAACTGGTCTTTTACAAACTCTTGTACTTCCTCTCTCTTTATTCTTGACAATGGGTATATCTTCCACTTTTTTGGCACAAATTCTTCTCTGAGATCTACAGCATGATTCCAGGTTTTTCTTGTTGGCACTCTCTTTGACTTTTTCTTTTCAAACACTTTTAAATATTTATAGAACTGCCTTGGAACTATTTTTTCTACCATCCTCAGTTCTATCAAATCTTTCTCTTCTTCCATTATTTTTGCTATTTCTATTTCTTTCTCACCTATTGGCTTTATAAATTCCTTCTTTCTTTTTATTTACTTCTTTTCTTTCTGCTTCTACCATCCTAACTTCATTTTCTTTGTTACTCTCTACTTTTTTCCACATTCATTCAGACATCTTGTTAACTGTACTTTCACTATTCTCCAATCAATTTCTGGATTATAGCATACTAGCCATAGTATCCCTAGTATCATACTTTACTTCTGACCTCCTATTATATCTATTAACATTCTTTCTTTGTGTTCCTTAAAAAATAACTCTACCATGACTATATCTACAATTAGCCCTGTATAATTCAAGATGCCATCCACATTTCTTATATATATTGGCCTTTCCAACTTCATTCTCCTAAACTTATGCTTTCTTGCAAACTCTTTACTTATTACCAACTCTGTTGCCCCACTATTTAATAATGCTTCCACTATAATTCCTTCTTCTTCTTCTTCCTATTTCAATCCTATCTTCATCATTATCTCTCTCAACAATCTTTCCTTTCTTTTTCCACTTTCTTCTTTCTTTTCTACTTTTATTTGTTGTATCTCTCCCTCTTTGCTCTTTGCTCTCTCAATATCTTCTTTCTATCATTTCCAACTTCATTTTCACTTCCTTCTTCCCTTTGTATCACTCTATTCTTCAATACTTCAAATCTATTTGAGAACATCAGTGCTAACCTCTCTTTCTCCATATTTCTGCAATAATAGGCAATATGCCCACAAACAAAATTCTTTCTTTCTTCTATTACTCTTTGCTTATTTTATTCTCTTCTTCTTCTCCACATTTCCATTTCCTATTGTTTCCACTCTTTCTTTGCTCTCCTTTCTTCTTTTATCCTCATTTCTTCTACTCTTCTCCACTTGTCATCTATCATTTTTTTCTCTTTCTCTTTTTCTCTTTTCTTTTTTCTTCTTTTTTCTTCTTCTTCCTACCTTTTCTCATTTTTCCTCCTCTTTTGTTCTCTTTCTTGTTGTCTTCTTCTTTTCTAGACTTTCACTATCTGCAAGTCCAATATCTGTTTTTGCAAATTTAACAACATTACATTATTTTCCATTATCTGCATCTAGTCACTTCTTTTTCCCATACATCTCTAATTAATCCTTCCATATTCATCTGACTAATGTTTATAATACTGCTTATTACCATAGTATTTGACAACAAAAAAAATCTCTTTCAAAAATATTTCTTTTTCTCTATAAGTACTAGCTGGTATTTTTCTTACCCAATCTTATACTATCTACTGTCTGTCTGTCTACTGCTCTACTAAATACTGTTCTAATAAACTCTAACTAATATCTCTAAGAAGAAAATCTCTAAACTAGATGTTTCCTTACTATACAATACTACTCTACATGAACTGATTACAAAGAAACCAGTAGTACAAGTCTTTTACTTGAAAGAACTATCTACCACATTTACAATAGGTAATATATTCAAAATACACTAGTAGGCTATAATATAAATAAACAACTAAGTTTTTCTTACCTAGCTAGTATACCTCTTAAGTCTAGAGCCTGACTATAAATCTTCTTGACTAAGGAGTACAATATCTCTTAATTGAAGATAAAAAAAGGGTAAGAGTAAAAAAAATAGGAGTCTACATAACATAAAGTCCTTAAGGAATAGTCAAGTTTTACTGTTATGGCAACCACTAATTACAAAGACTAATAGTATTACTAAGGTAAACTTATAAGCAAAGTATCTTATAGGAATTACAAGAAAACTTGACAAGAAGTCCTCAATACATTACTATACTATTACTATTTATACAATATATAGATGGTTTGTACAATCAATAAATAGTCCTACTTTAAAGTATATATATTGTCTATAAGTTCACCATACTATTATTATAAGACAAACACATTCTCTGATGTTATTGTTTTAGTCTCTTTTACTCCATTCCAGACCTATAACATTGCATTATGTAAATACAGTTATATATCTCTTTATTATCTAAGAAAAAATCAAAATCAAAAAAATAAATATTAAATCAAGAAAAATAAATAAAAAGGAAATAAAATGTTAGTATCAGAATTATAAAGAGTAGACTGTTTTATTTTATTTTTCTTTCTCTTTTTATCTTATTTTTGATTTATTTTCTATTTTAGAACTTAGAGTTAAAGTTTAGTGTGATATCACATATCATTATCACAAACTGTCATATATCTATCACTGTCACTGTCACAATGGAAAATAGTAAAATAATATAATATTATACAGTATATACCATATATTAACCTTAAGACAAATATATAGTTATTTAGAACAGGCTAAAAGTAGTAAAGCATGAACTATTAGCTTTTAGTATATAAGATAGATAATCTTGTACAGAGTTCTCTATCAAGTTTTCTTGTGTTAACTCTAATATAAGGTTTTTTTTATTAATCTACTCTTAGATCTTTGATTTGTAACAGTTAGTATTCAAGCACACCATGATAATAGTCAGATGGCTTCTCCTATAAAAACTTAGTATATATAATTAAAAGAAAAATGAGAAATAAAATAAAATAAAATAAAATACAAAATATCTCATAACAATTATCTATAGTTAGCTATATTACTCTTAGATAAGTCTTTGTACTTAATTCATACTCAGATAAATTCTCTTCTATCTTCTTTTGTTTTTTTCCTATATAATCTTTATAAACTTTTCTTTAAGTATGTTTTGATAGCTATATATTAAGTGGTTACTTTCCAGTATCTATGTTAGAATCAAAGATAGTAAACTTTGTTTCTTTTTTATTATTCTATTTTTTAATATTTTTTGTTTCCAATTTCTTTTATTTAAACTTAGTTAAGAAGTAATAATATAATATTATATATGACTATTATAACAGTCATAGATTTGGTCACACATGTCATAGATACAGTCACATCATTATATAACATAGAGAAAGATATAGAAGATTTTAAAACAAATAATATTATAAACTATTAGTCTAGTATATATTTATTATTTGAGCTTAAGTTATAATATTAGAACTTAGTTTCTATTTCTTAAGGTTACTCAACACAGAGCTGTCAGAGTTGCAAATTAATAGACTTAATTTTTTTCATTTTTATTTTTTCATTTTTTTATTTATTTTTTATTTTGGAACTTAAGATTAGAGTTAGTGTAACATTATATATTATTGTCACAAATTGTTATATAGTATGACTTAGTATTACATAATATGTTTGATATATATTAATCTTAAGAAAAACATATAGCCTTTAGGGTAGGTTAATAGCATAGACTAGTAACTTAGTATATATAAGATAGATAGTTCTGTATAAGAAACTCCATTAAGTTCTCTTGTGATATAAGATTCTTTTACTTGACCTATTTTAAGGTCTTGTAATTATAAAGCTTCTTCTTTCTTTCTCTTACTCTCTATTTATTCTGAACTAAAGAACAATACTATTTTTTAGTCAAAAAGCTAGTTGGACCCTAGGCTCAAGAGAAGAGTAGTTATATACTAAAAATATAACTATAGATGGTGGTGACCAGAACTAGACTACTATCTAAATATACTCATTATTTAAGTAGATAGTGTTATAGTAGTATACTTGTAATTTTTAAGTAAAAGACTCATACTAATAGTCTACTATGATTAGTATATACAGAGTAGCAATGTTATTTAGTGATTTCCTTCTGAAGAAAATTAGGATATATTTTCTTAAAGTAGTAGTTAGTAGGTTAGATAGTCAGTAAATAGTGTAAGATGAAACTTGAAGAGAGCTTACTAGTATTTAAGTTGAGTTTGGAATACAATACTAAGAGCAAGACTAATACTAGCTTTTCTCTATTATTATTTATATATTCTTATCTCTTACTTCACCACCACTATTTCTATTATCCTTACCAATCAATTTATCTTCACAATATAATGAGTTAACATAGCTTTTTAAATCAAATTTTACTTCAAATAAGACAGTAAATAGAGCAGATTGCAGTATTGCAAACATTGTTGATAACTAAAGAAGAAGTAAAAGTAGAAGAAGAAGAAGAAGTGGCTCCAAGATCTAGTAGTAAGTTCAATGTAGAAGTAGCCAAGCTATCTTTGTTTAATAAAGAAGCTAGTAATATAGTAGGGTTTGTGACAACTTATAGATTTGTCATATACCAAGTCCACTTGTCCAGAAATTACATCCTCATAGTGATATTACCTCCCAACCATACAAGCTCACCTTCCATAGTGGCTACCTTTCTTACAACATGCCTTGTGGTAGTGATACAACTATCTGGATATTCTATCTTCCATAACAGAGATACTCCTATTCTACTTAGTCTTCTATGGCAGAGTCATCACTGTTAGTATCTTAACACTAAAACCTCCACTCAGGGTAATAGGGGCTATATCACTGAAACCCTGAGCATCTCCTATAGTAGGAACTTATATATAAGACTAGTAGTTATACTGTAATTTTATTATGACCTTTACTCTTAAAGCTCAGGTTATATTTAGACAAAGACTTGAGATGAGAACAGGAATAGAATAAATGATAAAGTGTAAAGATACAGGATAATATCTATGCTATATATATATCCAGGCATGAGAGGATCATCTATTGTATATAAGGAAAAGAAATTATGATATATGAAGAGAAAATAAGAATACAACACCTACTACATGAGGCGCTGACTGAGACTTCCTATAGTGTAGCCAATTGTATCATTATTACCCTCTATCCTACTCTATACTGCATTCATGAGGTATCAATTATAACAAATTTGCTAGTTTGATAATTGATGAAGATAAACTCTTATTGAACTCAATTCCTAATGTTCAACAATGACATACCAAATAAGCACCTACTCCTATCTTGGACCCTTTCCTATTATCTGAAGTTGTGACCATGCAGCAGACAGGCAGCACAGCATATAAGCTAAAGCTAAGATTGTTCCACAAGTCTGCACATCTCCAAGCCTATCTTGTAGACTTTTATCCCTGGTGTAAACCATGCTTGACAAGATTGTATATTAGGATGAAAATGAAGAAGGTAATAATAGAAGAGTAGATACAGTAAATATTAATATATATATAGAAAGATTTTGAATTAGAGGATTTTGAATTAGTAGGAGATTTTTTAACAGAATTGAAGAGAGAGTTTGAAGGAGAAGATAATAAATCAGCAAAGATAGTGAAAATCAAGCAAGTAGAACAAGGTCTTTAGACTATGGACAAAATTGTCCAAATATTTAAGTATATAATATAAGATAAACTTTGATCAAAGAGTTTAAGAGAGGAATAAATAGTACTATAAGGTAAAAGCTCATAGAGACAGAATATTCTCTATAAAGTATCAAACAATAGTATAAACAAGCAATCAATTTAGACAGGTATTGATTAAAGAAGGATCTAAGCAATACTTAGTCTTATCTCAGATCTAGCTAAAAAGATAGGAGATATAGTAGAGCTTGCTCTAATAGAGGAAGTCAAAGGGACAAATGCAGTCATAGTAAACCTAGTATAATAGTAGCAGATAGGGTTTGTGCCTAGGTATAACCTATATGGCATAAATGTAGACTAGAAGAGAAATTGTTAGGAACAGACTAGTTACTGAACCAGTTATACTAAAAGTATGCAATATCAAGCTTAGCTTTGACATCTAGCTGATATTATAATATGCATTTTATTCTATACTCCTGACAGTATTTTTCTTTTAAGATATATAGTCTCTATGTGAAAGTTATATCTATACCCAATAGTTATACTATATATCACAGTTTCAGAACCTTGACAGTCATATAGAATTTCTATTTCTAAAAAACTTAGTAAACTCTGCTTCATAAAGTATCTAGTCTAATAAAAATGTATAGCTAAGCAACTAGTACTATTCTTAGTGACATTCCTAGCTATATCATGCCTTTATCCTAACAACTATCTATTTAAAGGAAATATAACTGCTTGAAAGCTTAACATTATGTTAGAAACAGACTAGCTACTGAACTAGTTATATTCAAAGTACATAATATCAAGCTTAGCTTTGACATGTGAGTAGTGTTTTAAATGCACCTTATATTATACTACTGATAGAAATTGTTACAACTATGGGAGATTTGGTCATATTACAAGATACTGTAGAAATAGAAGAATAAATGTACAAGGACAGCACATAAGTTATTAGAACAATAATAGATATTCAAAAGAGAAGAAGAGTTTGGTAGTTCTTGACTAGGCTCTTATAATAAATTTGCTATAATTAGTAGAGTAGTAGACAATGAAATAGTAACCTAAATGAAGATCTTTTAAGAGAAGTGATAGTAAATATTGGTCTGGAGAAAATTAACATACAAGATAAAAGAGCAAAAGTGAAATGTAATTTTGGAAAAGCTATGGCTTACTTGCTACAATCCTAAAATTTGTTGAAGAATAGAAGAGGTGAAGATGATAAGATATCTAGAAAAGTGTAGGAAATAGTAGAAGCCAAAGCAGAGTATATCAGAATAGCAAAATAAAAAGAAAAAGAAAAGAATAATGAAAGTAAGAAAAAGTAATAGATAAATAGAAAATTTGGAATAAAAAGAAGACCAAGAAATTTGAATCTATATCTTCAGAAAGAAAGCAAGTGAGAGGATATTGATAAAGAAGATATAGGACTATGTAATTGAGTTGAAGAAAGAATTTATACTATGAAAAGAGAAAATCTATTTCTTGTACAGAAAGGAGAGGTGTATAAGTTTATAGATAGATAATTGAGAAAAGGATATATCAAACTCTTGAAGTTATCTTAAATAGCACCAGTATTCTTTGTGTGGAAGAAGAATGGTAAGAAGAATATAGTATAAGACTACAGATATTTAAATGAATAGACTATTAAAAATAATTATTTTTTGCCTTTAATTTTGAATGTTATAGAAAATATTGGTATTAATAATACTGGAAGGGTTATTTGAACCAATAGTGATGTTCTTTAGTCTAACAAACTTACTTGCAATGTTTTAGACAGTGATTAATAAGATCTTACAGGACTTGATTAATACTGAAGAAGTAGTGAGTTTTATTGATAATATGATAGTAAAGACAGAAAAAGAAGAATATGATAAAGTAGTAAAGGAAGTAGTGAAAAGGCTGATAGAAAACAACTTGTGTATAAAACCTGAAAAATATAAATAAAGGCAGTATTGGACCAGCTAACTCTTAAGAGGATCAAGAATGTTTAAAATTTTTTAAGACTTGCCAACTACTACAAGTGGTTTATTAAAGACTTTTTGTATATAGCTAGACTATTACATAATCTGGCAAAAAAGATCAGAGATAGAATTAGACAGAGAAGCAAGAGAAGGCATTTAAAGAGTTAAAGTGTTGTGGCAACCACTAGACACAAAGTCCAATAGCAGCACAAGGCAATAAATCTCTAAAGATTGGATATAAAGTGGGAAGTTCACAAGAGAACTTGACAAGAAGTCTCTGCTAAATTAGAGTCCTATATATATGTTTTACATGTGGTCCATGCTTTGTCCTCATGTCTGCCTTATATCTTACTCAAGGCCACTATGTTGTATACATGTGCCCTGACATCATCTTCCAGATCCTTCCACCATGTTCTAGGCCTATGATGTCACATGACTCTTCATTGTCCAAAAGAAAAGAAAAGAAAAGAAAAACAAAATCTATATAAAATCAGAAAAATGAAAGAAAATAAAAATTGTTAGTGTCCA
>Ga0157358_1001378_pt1 | contig 10669 bp, 7 predicted proteins | sample AttcapACBM2_FD_111484 | JGI IMG/M metagenome (GOLD analysis project Ga0157358, IMG submission 111484) | Fungus gardens microbial communities from leaf cutter ant in Botucatu, State of São Paulo, Brazil - Atta capiguara ACBM2 | ecosystem: Host-associated > Fungi > Mycelium > Unclassified ...
ATACAAGAGTTGTTCTATTGTCTGACTCTAAGAACTTTAGTTCATAACAAAGAAGTGGACTTAGTTTTTTCCTATTTTATTTTTGATTTATATTCCTTTATTCTATTTTTAGAACTAGGATTAAGATTAGAGTAACAAGATCACACTGTCATATAGCAGGTTATGTCAGATGACATGGTCATAAGTCACATGATACATGGAAGGACATAGAACATTCTGGAAGAGATAATATTATAGACTATTAGATATTAGTATATAAGGTAAACAATCTTGTACAGAGTTCTCTATTGAGTTCTCTTGTGTTAATCCAATACAAGGTTCTATTCATTGACCCACTCTAAGGTCTTTGAGTCATAACACTTAGCAAGAAGAAGTCAAGTGACCTTATCTCTAATATTTTTTACACTGAGAAGCACCAGGACTTATATTAGTATCTTGAATAGTAGTGATATACTATCCAACATTGAAGCTACAGTTAATAATAGTCTTGGCTTTGGAACTACTTTGTGAATTCTAGATGTTAATCCAAATGACAGCTGAATCAAAGTTAGAGATAGTCTTGATAATGTGAGACTTAGACACAAGAATAGTATTATTGAAGATATATATGTTCTTAAGTACTTTCTTGACTAAGAAAAAAGTAACTAAAGTATCAGTAGTTTTTACATAATAAAGGAGATTGACAATTTTTAAATATGATTTGGATTTAAGAAAGCAGGGATTCTCAATAGAGTCTGAATTAACATTCATAGTATTGTTTTGAGGTAAAGTAGCTTGATTTATGTTGATGATAACTTTATTATTTACTAATTTGATGAAGTTAGCAATAGTTTTGAAGTTCAAATTTTTAAGATTTGTGTTAATGTTGACAATAATACTGTTTGCTTGATTAATGATAATTTGGTAGTAGTAATGTCCATTAGGATGATTACTTGTTTTCTTGATAGCTCTTTTATAGTTATTTTCTTTTTTAATTTGACTGAACTGGACATGTTGACAATGTCATTAACTTTGATGATTTTCTTGGTGGAAAGCTTTGGGAAAGCATTCTTGATTTTAACAATATTGTTAATACTAGATTTCAATGCTTGAGTATATAATTTTTCTTCAATCTTAGCAAATAAATCTGCTAAGGAGTAAGAAGATAAAGAGTGTAGACCATTATTGAATTGGTTTAACATATATTGTCAAAATGAATGCTTCTTGTCATTTGTAGTAATATGGTTTCATTCAGACTCATAAATTGATTGTATAAGATTTTATACAGTGGAACTGAAAGAAGCAATAGAAGATATATCTAAAAGATACTGTTTAATGAATTTTGAGATTCTTGAAAGAGAACTGATAATGTTCTGAACATTAGTTTCAATATAAGTGTCAACTTCAAAGATTAAAGTTGTATTAGTGATGCTATTCCACAATTTGGAGTCTACCAGATAGAGTTCCTGGTAAAGAATGGCCATAAACTCAAGGCTTAGATATTACAACTCAAAGATCTTAAAGTAAGTCAATAAGAAGAATCTTGTATTAGGGTTAATATAAGAAAACTCAATAGAGAACTCTGTACAAGATTTTTTACCTTATATACTAATAACTCATGGTCTGTGCTCTACTATTCTAAATGACTATATGTTTGTCTTATAATCAATATATAGTTAATATGTTATATGACATCATTTCTTCCAGAACTTTTTACTTCCTTTTATCATATCACATAATTGTGTGACTATGTGACATGTGACATCACACTAACCCCTAACCTTAGTTCCCAAATAGAAAAATAAAAAGAAAAAAGAATAAAAACTAAGTTTAACTTTTACAACTCTGATATTAGACCTTAAGCAGAGGTATAATTGAGTATAATCATCTCAGGTATAATAGTTGATTTCATGTTGGTCTCAACTTCAATTGGAGCCATATCTTGTGAGTAAAGTATAAACACATATTGTTTGGCTATACTAGTTACAGTCAAATTATTGGTAGAGAGGTAAGCTTTTCTTTTATAATTCTCCTTATTATACTAGTGTTCATTCATATAAGTATTTCACTATGCAATGTCTTTATTAATTCTGACTACTTTAGCCATATTCATGTTTTAGTCTCAAAAGTTATTATAGACTAAAGATTATTAGGAGATATTCATCAAATTTTTATTTTTATTTCTTTTTTCATTTTTATTGTATTTATTTATTTATTTTTCTATTTTGAACTTAGGGATAGAGATTAATGTAATATTACATATAACTGTCAAAAACTATTACATATTATATAATAAAATTACAAGTCATAGTTATATAATCATATATTATATAAAAAGATAAAAAAGGTTCTAAATAATAATGTTATATTATATATCAATAGCATGTAATATATATAGCTTTTAGAATAGGCTAAAAGTTGTATAGTATAAATTATTAGTCTAGTATATATAAGATAGATATATTATGTTAGAAACTTTATCAAGTTCTCTTATATAAACTTTATACAAGGTTTTTTTTAAATTATCAATTTATTATATAGAGTTTGAGGGCAGGCCATGATAGCTACTTTGTAACTATATATATAGGACTAAATACATGAAAAATAAGAAGAAAAAGAAAAAAGAAGAAAAAAAGAATAAAAAGAATGAAAACAAGTAAATATAAAAACTACCTAGGAAATTACCCAATGTCTTGTTGAATAGCAAAAACTCTGGAGTTGAAAACAAGAAAAGCTGTGAAGCAATAATATTCTTTATATATTCTTTAGAATTATATATTGGATTTTACTTTGGATTTACTTTTCTTTTATTATATTGATGATGACAATGAAAAGGCACATGATACTGTGGTCATATGATATGTCACATGATACTGTGGTCATATGATATGTCACATGATACTGTGGTCATATGATATGTCACATAATATGATGTCATAAAGTCTAGAATGAACTAGAGCAGACTGGAGTAGTCTAGATGAATAACATCAAGAACTATATTAACAGCATGTTTACCTCATGGTATATTTATAGTGTACTCATGGATGACACATGGACTTTAGGGTAGGGTAAATATTAAGTAGTATGGACCATATGTAATTTATATAAATAGGGTAGTAATTCAACAGAGACTTTTTGTCAAGTTCTCTTGTAATTCCCACTTGATATCCTACTGAGAGATTTATTGTTTGTGTGATTATTGGTCATTGTGACTAGTGGTTGCCACAACATTATTGGAATTTCAGTATTTGTTATGTTTTCTATACTAATGAAGAATATAGTTTCTGGACTTAATTGGATAAACACTATATGAGCACTTGAATAGTTTCTTTGAAAAGAACTGTAAGCAATATTCTCTTATAAAAGCATGGTTCATGATAGCTCTTGTAGCCTTAGTACATAGGATATTTAAGTGGCTGAAGTATTTAAGCCAAACTCCTCCTTTCATATAGATTAGAACAATAGGAGGTTTTTTCTTATCAAGGAGATTGAGAAAATTCCTACCTTTGAGGTCCAAAGCCTGAAAATTCATTTGTCATGTACAAATGATATTGTTGCACTCTTCTTTTTTGCTGTAGTCTCATGAGTTCTTATATAAGAATTAGAGTACAAACTTGTATTGCCTCATCTCTTTGTTAACAGCAACATGTAGTAGTCATAATAACTTGCTTGGGCACTTCCAAAATTTAACAGTATTGCCTAGGTCTCTATTAAAAAAACCCTAAGGCTTTGGACTACTTTTATTGATTGGATTTGGAAAGAATGTGCTGATAAGTCAAAGATTCATTTGGCTATATGAATAGCATCAGTCACAATAAAGATCTTGTTAGCATGAGAAATTTTACAAGCTTGACTAATACCACATCTTATGAAAAAGAGTTCAGCTTCAGTGATAGTGACATTAATGACATGGTGCACTTTCTTAGATAGATCCCTACATTTGGAAATAATATGTAAGATAGACATGGCAATGTTGTTCTTGACACTAGTATTAGTAATAACCACAGTATAATGGGGATTGAAGGATGAGTTATAGATAATGGAATCTAATACTTGGAAATATTTATGCAGGCTAGTGAGGTTTTTCTTATTAGCTACATAAAAAGATAAACAAGCTAGGAAATTGTCTTTGAGATGAAATCCTAGAAACACCTCTTCATGGAGTCTGTTGAATGCTGGCCAAAGTTCATTCAACTAATTATTTGAATTAACTAATGAGCTCTTGACTTTAGCTCTTTGGTTTACTGTAAGATTATCTATAGCAAGTCAATGAAGCTTGAGATTATGAGAATGTTGACAATCAAGAAAGGATTTGACAATGTGCTAATTGGGAAGAGAGGTGACTCTGAGATGATGACAACCACTTAATTTGTCTAGATATAAGTGGATCATAATAAGGCCAGCTAACATCTCAACCTTCCAAGTGGAAGAGATATGGAATGCTTCTGTGATCCAAAGCACTGCTTTCCTCTGTATTTTCCTCAATTCATTGAATAGGTGACTTATAGGAGTTCCTTTGAAGTACCAGAGCTGAGTTCTATAGAGTGTTATTGGTAGAGCACATGATCAGTATAAAAGATATTTTTGGTATGGGTAGATGTTTCTTATAGAGTTTCCTAGTATTTTCATGTATTTGATAGTTAAGATGGATTTATTAGCATAGAATTGAATGTGTTGACAGAAAGACAACTTTCTGCCAAAGATAAATTCTATGTATCACCAAGTATCTTTAGACATAAGGATTAGGCCACCTAGGGGGGCTCAAGTTGAGAGGTTAGGGGTTATAATTATTTGTGGCCCTAGAGAAGTGGAAATTTTCAGATTTGTTATGTTTAATTTCTAGACCAAATTGGTTAAAGAGCAATGTAATGATGTTATAGGCACAAAAGAGATTAGCATTCAACTTTGAGAAACTCTTCTCTTATGAAATAAAAAGCCTATTGTCTACAAATAAAAGAAGTGAAACTAGAATAGGAATAAGAAGATTGTTAATTCTTTTTTCAAAAATATGAGAGATAGGGAAATATAAAGAGTAGACAATATTGGGGATAATGCTGACCTCTATCCTACTTTTACACTAGTTCTAAATAGCATAGATATAAAATTATTCTACATGTATTGAGTGAATATGTCTGTTAGAAAATGGAAAAAGAAAAGAGGGACATTCAAATCAAATTCTGCTTTGTTCAATATCATCAAGAGTAGCTGATAATTAAAAGAGGAGAAGAACTGGGCAATATCAAAGGCCAGAGTGCTGGTGGTTAAACTCTTAACCCACTCTGCTTGGATAAGATAGATGAGATATACTCCTACATCAATAGAGGATCTTTATTTTAGTCCACCAATCTAGTTGGGATGAAGGAATTCCAAGAAGATAACATGAAATTAAAGTCTATTACTGATGATCTTCTTGATTAATTTGCTGAGGGTATTGTGTAAAACAATTGGGTAAAAGACTTTAGGAAAATCATATGACATCTTATTTGGTTTTGGGATGACAAAAGATGTGAATTTCTTGAAGTACTTAGACCAGTAATGGAGAGTGACATATGTGTTGGTAATATTGACTATGTTAATGAGATACTTATTGTCTGAAACCAACTTTTTAATATGTAACCATGATAAATGATTTGGTTCTGAAGTAGATGAACTGTTGTATTTCTTGATGGTATCATTGAATTCCAGCTTTGAAAAAGGAGGCCACTTAGCTTGAGGATACAATGGTATTTTATTGAGGAGCAATATATTAATTTGACAATGTTAAGCTGAATTGAACATGGAGTTGCCATGAGTTGTTTAACTTGATATATAGTCTCCTATTGAAGACCATTGTTTCTGATGCTGGAAGTTTTTTGTTTCTTGACCCAATTTATGAGTTCCTAAGATTTCTTGTTCTTAGAAGTGATTTCTTGAATTTTATTATTGAAGGATAACTGTTTAGTTTTCTTAACCATTTTTCTGAAATCCTTCCAATTTGAAACCAATCTTGAAGTATGATATACTTTCAGTTTAGCAGCATACTTATTGTTTTACCAATTCTTAGACTGTCTAGTGATTCTGACCCATTTTATGTATTTACTCTATATTTTTTTGACTGAATCAGCAAGTGTCTCTGTAACTCTTTCTAGCAATTAACTATCTTCAATAGCCAAAGTATTAATGCCCCTGAGACTTGCTCTGAGTTGTTTGATAAAATTCTTCTCTTTCTTGCTTCTCTTATAGAGGGATAGTCTTTTTTTCTTGAATAAATTCCTTTTAAATTGCAATATTAACAATCAAGGGGGCATAATTAGAGAAACTTCTCATGTCTGGTAGAATTGAATGAATGTTGAATTCCTTAGAATAGTCTCTGAGGAACATGAGGTTGATGATGGAGTTGGAATCATTAGGATTATCTGCATATCCAGTGAGGACCAGATTGATGGGTAACAATCTCTCTAGATTGAACAAGTCAGCTATTTCTAGTAAATGATCAGTATGTATTGAATGATGAGGAAACAAAGAGTCTCAATCACTGTCCCTAATGTTAAAGTCACCAGTCATTATAATGACATTATTTAGATTTGCTTTAGTATCCTTGAGATACTTCAAGGCTGATTAGTAGTAGTCTGAATAGACATTGAGAATAAAATAAATAGAGCTACTATTGGCAAAAGAGACTAGATTAATGTTTTTGTGGTTATAAATGTCTTCCCTGAGTGAGAATCATAAGAAAATAAGCCTAGTGTTGATATACATAAGAACTCTTGGATGTTTGTTATACTTGTACAATTGTTTAACAAAAGTGATCCAGAATAGATGATTTAGGATGCTTACAAGTTTGTTACTATTTACTGATATAGTGCTTGGGATTAATCTGACAACTAACTACAACAGTTCTTGAATTTGTAAGAAGATTCTGAGACTCTTGATAATAATTTTCATATACCATCCATACTTGAATGAATTGAGTTGGTCTTGATTTCTCTGAGCTCTTGAAACTTCTGATTATGCTATTTACAGTTGAATTGATACTTTTAGAAGGAATATACTGTGTTATTTACTTAGTGTTTCTCTTTACAGTTAACATATTTGAATAAGTGCAAGCATAGTACTCTCTTCAGGGTTTTTAGCTTAAGAGAGTTAGTTTCAAAGTTGGGTTTGCAATATCACACTATATCATAGTAATATTTATATTATGTTTTAAGACTCAGAGTTAGAATCAAAAGAGTAAATCTTGGATTGGATTAATCACAAGAGAACTCAATGAAGTTTCTAGTACAATATTGCCTATCTTATATACTCTACCAGATGGTTTGTGCTACTACTATGTCTAGCTTACTCTAAAGACCATGTGTAAACTATAAGGTCAACATGTGTTAAACACATTATATAACACTATTATTATTATTAGAGTTATAGTTTAAGCATAACATCATGGTCACAATAGAACATGGTAGAATATTCTGGAATAATAATAAGTAAAAATGAAATAGAAAACAAAAAAGAAAAAATAAAGCTCAACATTCACAACTTTAACAGTTTGAGTTTGTAGGAACTATTACATTTAGAACAGTTGGCTCTATAGATACAGCAGGTAAAAGTAGTATGCCCTCATCTCTAACAGTTCTTGTATTAGAGGATTTTGGAATTTATGTTGGTACTCCAAATAGTAGCAAAATGACTTCTGACATTGAATAACCTATTAATGAGGGTTTTTGCTTTTGCCCTACTCTGAACATCCAAAATATTTATCTAGACTATGGCCATGTCTGACTTGGAAGATACCTTGATAATATGTGGTTTGGATATGAGACATATGTTGTTAAATATATATATTGATCAAATGATGTTTTCCACTGTTTCTAAATTGATAGAAGTACTAGTGGTTTTGTTGATATATAGAATGTCTGGAATTTTCAAGTAAGATTTTGACTGAGAAAGATGAAGGGTCAAGATTATGTTGGCTTGAATTGTGTTAATATCTTTGATGTACTTTTCAATCAAATTGAGGTCACTTTGAGTAGTGATACTGTTTGTTATGATAATAATGTTCTTGAGTAGATAATTAATGTTAATCATATGCTTGCTTGACTTAGCTACAATTTTAGTTACATTTTCAGTGCACATAGGGACAATTATTTGGCAATACAACAGCTTCTTAGTTGTCATGTTGATTCTTAGTCTGGGTTTGTTTTGATCTTTAACCATCTTATAGATTTTCTTGATTTTCTTTGCTAGGAGATTAAGAAAGTTGTTCTTTAATTTGAGAATTTCTTTGATATTTGCATATATAACACTTATATATAAGATCAGATTGGATGAGCCAGTTTTCTTGCCATCTTTGTTAGTATTTTTCTTTCTGTTTGATGATTTGTCTAGAGTTTTTTTGTTTGGATGAGGAGAGATTAGAGATGGAATAACAAAAATTTCAATCTTCTTTCCACTGAAAATCTTTGTTTTAGTTTGGCCATGTTTACTTTGATTGATCTTTGATATGAATCTGCTTGCCACTGATTAATAAAATGTACTTTGATTTCTTACATTGAGATTATTCCAACTTGATTTGTATATAGACAAGATTAAAGTCCAGGCTACTTGACTAAAACTGGCAATAATGGTGATATCTTTCTCAGATTTCCCTTGGATATTCCTACTTTGGATGAAGTTTGTAATTATAAGCAGGAATGTTAAAATGTTGCTTATATCAATATTAAGGAACTTATTAGTGTTAAAGAGAGAAATTGAAAGAGCTTCTCTGTTCCATAAATTAGATTTGATATATTGATTGACCAAGTATGGAATAGTATTGGAGTTAATACCTTGTGGCCAATATATGTTTGTATCTTCATTTGAAGTACTTTTTACATGAGGTATAGGTATATTGAAGGATGTAAGAGACTTGGAGGGAGAAACTAATTCTTCAGCCTCTAGACTTACATAGAAAAGTTGAAAACCTTGAGAAACAGTAGCTTGCTCACTTTCTTCAACCTGGTTAGCCTAGGATAAATCTAAGTTTGAATTTCTATTATTTCTACATAGAGGACAAATAAGATACTAAAATGTATAGATAACTTTCTAAAGGTGTTGACACTTGGGATATTTGTTCTTCCTCTCAGGGAATCCTTATTCACATCTATGCAGCTAATAATATTAACTATAGACTTTTACACTAGGTTGTTGTTGTAATAGTTTGCAATAGTATAAAACAGTATATTTGCTAACTCTCTTTTGAGTACTACTATATAAGATGGTGGTAAGAGAGAGAAAAGTGTTAATATAAGGTTTCTTTCCTAACTTAACTCTAAGTCTTGAATTGTAATAGATAAGTTAGTATTAGAGTTAAAGATGGTAGACTTTTTTATTTTATTTTATTATTTTAAAACTTAAGATTAGGGTTTAGTGTGATATCATAAGTTGGTCACACATGTCACAGTCACATTGTCATGTAACATAGAAGAAAGATATAAAAGATTCTGGAATAATAATATTATACAATATGTTTTCTATATATTAGTCTTATAAATAATATATAGTTTTTAGAATAGGTTAAATACAGTATAGCATAGACTATTAACCTATTATATATAAGATAAATGTAAGGGAACCATTAAATCTAATCTCTGGTAATGAAAACATAAAGTTTATTATATGATTTTTACTACTTCTACAAAGAAAACATTAGTAGAAGATTTAACAAGGTTATTCAAAGATAATATGTGAAAGTTGTATAGATTACCAGAGAGTTTAATTTGATAGAGAACCACAGTTTGTAGCAGAGTTGACTAAAGAGTTGAATAATATGCTAGAAATAGAAATAAGGTTGTCAATAGTATTCCATCTACAAACAAATAGGCAGACAGAACAGATAAACTAAGAGTTAAAGTAATACTTGAGGTTTTTTATAGAGTATAGATAAAGAGATTGGCTAGAGTAGTTAGTGATAGCAAAGTTTGTAGTGAACAACAAAGTTTATTTAGCAATAAAGGTATTATCTTTTATGGCAAGTTATAGTAGAGAGTTAAGAATAGAAACAAATATTAGAAGAAAAGAAAAAATAAAGAAAGTAACAGAGTTTGTAGAAAGAATGAGAAAAGTTTAAGAGGAAGCTAGAATAATATTAAGAAAAGTGCAAGAAAAGATGAAGAGACAAGTAAATAGAAAATATAGAGAAGTTGAAAAATAGAAGAAAGAAAATAAAGTGATGTTGAGTATAAAGGATTTGGTATTTAAAAAGAAACTAGTGAAGAAGTTAATAAAAATATATGTAAGGCTATATATATTAGAGTTGAAGATAGTAAACTTTATTTCTATTTTATTTATTTTTTTAAAATTAGGGTTAAGGTTATAGTATAATATTATACATGACTATCACAACTATTATATATTAGTTAAACATGTTACAGTCACAGTTATTGTTGTAGCAACTACTAGTTATAAAGACTAATAGTAATATAAACAATAAATCTCTTAGTAGGATATCTAGGTGGGAATCACAAGAGAACTCAACTAGGAGTCCCTGATGTATTGCTATCCTATTTATACTATAGATATATAGTCTATGCTAATAATAAATAATTCTGCTCTAATGTACATATGTTATCTATACTTCTACTATATGTTAACCTTATATTTACCATAAGGATATTATGTGATATGTCATGTGACCACAGTCATATGCCTCTTCATTGTTAAAATAAAATAAAGAGAA
>Ga0157358_1001381_pt1 | contig 10667 bp, 8 predicted proteins | sample AttcapACBM2_FD_111484 | JGI IMG/M metagenome (GOLD analysis project Ga0157358, IMG submission 111484) | Fungus gardens microbial communities from leaf cutter ant in Botucatu, State of São Paulo, Brazil - Atta capiguara ACBM2 | ecosystem: Host-associated > Fungi > Mycelium > Unclassified ...
CCGTCGTCCTGGCGCTCCACCCGGATCAGGTCGCCGACCTTGACCACGTCGGCAGGCCCATTGGGGCGCGGGCCCAGGCTGTTGGCGCTCAGGTAGGGGCGGGCCCACTTCATGGACTCCCAGGATACGGCTTCTTCCTTGCCTTCGCGGGTCAGGACCAGGATGCCGCTCTTCTCCACCTGGGTGACCACGGCCGGGTCCTGGCCGCCGACGATGCGTTGCTTCTGGAGCTGGGCGGTCCACTCGGCGCGACTCTGGTTGGGCCACTGCGCCTCGGGGCCGCGATAGCCATGGCGGCGGTCGTAGTCGGTCAGGCCGTCACGCACGGCCTTGAAGGCATCCGTCTGCAGCCGGCTGTCGACGGTGGTATACACCTGGTAGCCGTCGGTATAGGCATCGCTACCGTAGCGCCCCACCATTTCCGCCCGTGCCATCTCGGCGATGTAGGGGGCATTGAGTTCGGGCACCGCGACGTGGTGATAGGCCTCGAGCGGCTCGGCGATGCCGGCCTGGTAGGCCGCCTGATCGATGTAACCGAGCTTGAACATGCGTTCGAGAATCCAGTTGCGTCTTTCCAGGCTACGCTCAGGGTTGGCGACCGGGTTGTAGCGCGACGGTGCCTTGGGCAGGCCGGCGATCATCGCCATCTGGGCGACGGTCAGGTCCTTGATGGATTTGCCGTAGTAGACCTGCGCGGCGGCTTCGATGCCGTAGGCGCGGTTGCCGAGATAGATCTTGTTGACATAGAGCTCGAGGATCTCGTCCTTGGTCAGTTGGCGCTCGATTTGCAGGGCCAGGAGGATCTCGGTGAATTTGCGCGAGAAGCTACGCTCGCTGGTGAGGAAGTAGTTCTTGGCGACCTGCATGGTGATGGTGCTGCCGCCGGTCTGGATGTGTCCCGTCTTGACCAGCTGGCTCACCGCGCGCATCAGGCTCTTCACATCCACGCCATAGTGATTGGCGAAGTTGTCGTCTTCGGCGGAGAGCAGGGCATGGATGAAATCGGGCGGAATTTCGTTGAAACGCAGCGGCGAGCGGCGCATCTCCCCGAATTCGGCGATGAGTTTGCCATCGGCGCTGTACACCCGCAGGGGGATCTGCAGCTGGACGTTACGCAGGGCATCGATGGAGGGCAGGCTGGGGCTGAGGTAGAGGAAGGCACCGCTGAGGCCCAGCAACAGGCTGCAGACCAGGGCGACCAACGACCACCAGAAAAACTTCAGAACACGCATCAAGAGACTTTTCGAATGGAAAGAAGGAAAGGGCGACGGGTGACGGTCAGCCTACACGGCGTCGCCATTATAGGCGCGTTTAGCGGTTGGCCGCTATTTGCTCGGGTGTCAAGTCTGTTATCTAATGCCCGTCCGCGAGACACCACCGTCGCTCATAGGGAACTGATGTGCTAGGGCTATTCAGAAAGAAGGCGAATACGCTGCTGGGTATCGACGTCAGTTCGACATCCGTGAAACTCATCGAGTTGAGCCGTTCGGGCGGCCGCTATCGCGTGGAAGCCTATGCGGTCGAGCCTCTGCCGGCCAATGCCGTGGTCGAGAAGAACATCGCCGAGCTGGAAGGCGTGGGCCTGGCCATCGGTCGGCTGCTGGTCAAGGCGCGCACCTCGGCGCGCAGTGCGGCGGTCGCCGTCTCGGGCTCGGCGGTGATCGCCAAGCCCATCGAGATGGATGCCGGCCTGTCCGATGACGAGCTGGAAAACCAGATCAAGCTCGAAGCCGACCAGTACATTCCCTATCCGCTGGACGAGGTCGCCATCGATTTCGAGGTGCAGGGGCCGTCGCCGCGCAATCCCGAGCGCGTCGAGGTGCTGCTCGCCGCCTGCCGGAAGGAAAACGTCGAGGTCCGCGAAGCGGCGCTGGCGCTGGCCGGCCTCGAGGCCAAGGTGGTCGATGTCGAGGCCTATGCCATGGAGCGGGCCTATCAGTTGCTCGCCAATCAGTTGGGTGGCCACGTCGACGATCTGACCGTGGCGGTCGTCGACATCGGCGCCACCATGACCACCCTGAGCGTGCTGCACAACGGCAAGACCATCTACACTCGCGAGCAGCTGTTCGGCGGTCGGCAACTGACCGAGGAAATCCAGCGGCGCTACGGCCTGTCGGTGGAAGAGGCGGGCCTGGCCAAGAAGCAGGGCGGCTTGCCGGACGACTACCAGAGCGAGGTCCTTACCCCCTTCCGCGAGGCGGTGGTGCAGCAGGTGGCGCGTTCGCTGCAGTTCTTCTTCGCCGCCGGGCAATACAATGACGTGGACTACATCTTGCTTGCCGGTGGGACAGCGTCAATTTCCGGACTCGACCGCTTGATCCAGCAGAAAATCGGCACCCCGACCGTCCTCGCCAATCCCTTCGCCGACATGACCGTCAGCAACAAGGTCAATGCGGCGGCCCTGACGGCGGATGCACCGGCGCTGATGATCGCCTGCGGCTTGGCCATGAGGAGTTTCGACTAGATGGCCCGCATCAACCTCTTGCCCTGGCGGGAACAGCTGCGCGAAGAAAGGCGCAAGCAGTTCCTGGTGATCCTGGGTGGTGTCTTCGTGCTCTCGTGCGGCGCCGTGCTCCTAGCCGATCAGTACCTGTCCGGCGAGATCGCCCGGCAGGAGGCGCGCAATGCCTTCATCCAGCAGAACATCGCCCAGCTGGACGTGCGCATCAAGGAGATCAGCGAACTCAAGACCCGGCGGCAACAGCTGCTGGCGCGGATGAAGATCATCCAGGACCTGCAGGGCAATCGCCCGGTCATCGGCCATGTCTTCGATCAGCTGGTGCGGACGCTGCCGGACGGCGTCTACTTCCGCGAGCTGAAGATGCAGGGCGACACCCTGTTCATCAGCGGCGAGGCTGAGTCCAACAACCGGGTTTCCAACCTGATGCGTAATCTGGATGCCTCCGACTGGTTCGCCTCCCCTACGCTGATCGAGGTGAAGGCGACCACCGCGGGTGCGGTGGATCAGGCCAATACCTTCCAGCTCACCGTCAAGCAGACCCAGCCCGGCGCGCCTGCGCCGGCACCGCTCGCCCAGGGAGGCAAACCATGAGTCTCGCCGCTTCCCTGGCCAGTCTGCGCAAGATCGACATCAACGATCTGGATTTCGAGAACCTGGGGTCCTGGCCCAAGCCGGTCAAGGTCATCGCCTGCCTGCTGATCGTGCTGGTGGTGCTGTTGCTTGGTTATCAGTTCCACCTCAGTGACATGGAGGCGCAACTGGAAAGCCAGAGAGCCCAGGAAGAAACCCTCAAGCAGCAATTCACCAGCAAGGCCTTCCAGGCGGCCAACCTGGACGCCTACAAGCAGCAGATGGTGGAGATGGAGGAGTCCTTCGGGGCCCTGCTGCGGCAACTGCCGGGCGACACCGAGGTGCCGGCGTTGCTGGAGGACATCACCCGCACAGGGCTCGGCAGTGGTCTGGAGTTCGAGCAGATCAAGCTGTTGCCGGAGGTGACGCAGCAGTTCTATGTCGAGTTGCCGATCCAGATCACCGTCGTCGGCAGCTATCATGACCTGGCGACCTTCGTCAGCAGCGTCTCCAGCCTGCCGCGCATCGTCACCCTGCACGACTTCGACCTCAAGCCGGTGGACGACAGGAATGCCAATGGTGGTTCCGTTTCCGGTAGCAGCGGCAAGTTGCGCATGAATGTCCTGGCCAAGACCTATCGCTACAACGACAAGGGGCTCGGCAAATGAGAACGCCCCTATTGCTTTGTCTGGTGGCCAGCGTGCTGACGGGATGCGGCTCCAGCGATACCAGCGATCTGCAGGCCTTCATGGACGAGACCCGCGCCAAGCCGCGTGGCTCCATCGAACCGCTGCCGCAGTTCCGCGCCTACGAGCCCTTCACCTATGCCGCGGCCGGACTGCGCAGCCCCTTCCAGGCGCCGGTACGCATCGATCCCACGGTACGCCAGCGCGGGACCGGCAACATCAAGCCGGACGTGAATCGGCCCAAGCAGTTTCTCGAAGGCTTCAACATCGAAACCTTCAGCATGGTGGGTATCCTGGCCAATGCCAGTGGCCGCTACGCCTTGGTCAACGGTGCCGGCGGCGTGCATCGCGTCAAGGTAGGGGATTACCTGGGGCGTAACGACGGGCGCATTACCAAGATCACCGACGATGAGATCGACGTGATCGAAATCGTCCCGGATGGCGAGGGTGGCTGGCTGGAACGGCCGCGCACCATCACCTTGAAGGAAAAGACTTAAATGGGCAGGGCGAGCACTGTGAACACTACTATCGCGGGACGACTGGGACTGGGTTTGGCCCTGCTGCTGAGCAGCCTGGCCGGCCAGGTCCTGGCGGCGGATCTGCAGGCCTTGAACGTCGCCTCCCTGCCCGGGGATCGCGTCGAGCTCAAGCTGACCTTCGACCAGCCGGTCGCCGTGCCCAAGGGCTACACCATCGAGCAGCCGGCGCGTATCGCCCTGGATCTGCCGGGGGTTGCCAACAAGCTGGGTACCAAGAGCCGAGACCTGGGCAACGGCAATGCCCGCAGCGTGACGGTGGTCGAGGCGGGTAATCGCACCCGCTTGATCATCAACCTCACCAACCTGGCCAGCTACGACACCCGTGTCGACGGTCGCAACCTCTATGTCACCATCGGTGGCACGGCCGGTCGCCAGGTGGCGGCTGCCCAGGGAAGCCTGACGCCCAATCTGCCGCGCGCCGCAGCGCCCGCCACCGTGACCGCGCCAGCGACGGGCAGCGTGGCGCGGACGGTCGCGCCAGCCACGCCGGCCACTTCCAGCGTGGCGGCCATAACCGCGTCGCGCCCGCCGCTGCGCGGCAAGGCGATCCGCCATATCGATTTCCAGCGCGGCCCCCAGGGTGAGGGCAACGTGGTCATCGATCTGAGCGAGACCGGCATCAACCCGGACATCCAGGAGCAAGGCGGCAAGATCCGCCTGGCCTTCGCCGGTACCCAGCTCCCCGAGGAGCTGCGGGTGCGGCTGGACGTCAAGGACTTCGCCACCCCGGTGCAGTTCGTCAATGCCTCGGCCGACAGTGGTGGTGCGACCATCGTCATCGAGCCGACCGGGACCTACGACTACCTGGCCTACCAGACCAACAATCGCCTGACCCTGAGCGTCAAGCCGCTCACCACCGAGGAAAAGGAGAAGCGCGCCGCCGATCGCTTCACCTACACCGGCGAGAAGCTGTCGCTGAATTTCCAGGACATCGACGTGCGTTCGGTGCTGCAACTGATAGCCGACTTCACCAACCTCAACCTGGTGGCGAGCGATACCGTGCAGGGCAACATCACCCTGCGCCTGCAGAACGTGCCCTGGGACCAGGCGCTGGATCTGATCCTCAAGACCAAGGGCCTCGACAAGCGCCAGATCGGCAACGTGCTGTTGGTGGCGCCGGCCGACGAGATCGCCGCCCGCGAGCGCCAGGAGCTGGAATCGCAGAAGCAGATCCAGCAACTGGCGCCGCTGCGGCGTGACCTGATCCAGGTCAACTACGCCAAGGCTGCCGACATCGCCAAGCTGTTCCAGTCGGTGACCAGTGCCGACAAGACCGCCGACGAGCGCGGCTCCATCTCGGTGGACGAGCGCACCAACAGCATCATCGCCTACCAGACGCAGAATCGCCTGGACGAACTGCGGCGCATCGTTTCCCAGCTGGACATCCCGGTGCGCCAGGTGATGATCGAGGCACGGCTGGTGGAAGCCAACGTCGACTACAGCAAGCAATTGGGGGTGCGTTGGGGCGGTGCCACTCGCCAGGGCAATTTCTCGGTCTATGGCAAAGACGGCGCGACAACGGTGAACACCACCACCAACCAGGCTTTCCTGCCTGGCACCAGCACCATTGGTAACTTCACCGCCACCAGCGGCGTGGCACCCACGCCTTTCGTCGACATGGGCGTCTCCGGTAGCACCTCGGGTATCGGGATAGGCTTCATGGCCGGTGGCCAGATGCTCGACCTGCAGCTGTCTGCTCTGCAGGCTAGCGGCAACGGCGAGATCATCTCCCAACCCAAGGTGGTCACCTCGGACAAGGAAACGGCCAAGATCCTGCGCGGTACCGAGATCCCCTACCAGGAAGCCAGCTCCAGTGGTGCCACCAGCACCAGCTTCAAGCAGGCCGCCCTGTCGCTGGAGGTGACGCCGCAGATCACCCCGGACAACCGCATCATCATGGAGGTCAAGGTCAACAAGGATGCGCCGGACTACCAGAATGCCCTGAACGGCGTGCCGCCGATCAGCAAGAACGAGGTGAATGCCAAGGTGCTGGTCAGTGATGGCGAGACCATCGTGCTGGGTGGGGTGTTCTCCAATACCCAGACCCGCTCTACCGTTAAGGTGCCGATGCTGGGCGACATTCCCTACGTCGGCCGGCTATTCCGCCGCGATGCGGTCACCGACAGCAAAGTGGAGCTGCTGATCTTCCTCACGCCGCGTATCATGAACAACCAGGCGATAGCGGTTGGTCGATGACATAAGTGCGTAATCTGTTTCTGGTAGGACCGATGGGCTCGGGCAAGAGCACCATCGGTCGGCTCCTGGCGAAGGAATTGCGGTTGCCGTTCAAGGATTCCGACAAGGTAATCGAAGAGCGCACCGGTGCCGACATTCCCTGGATCTTCGATGTGGAAGGCGAACAGGGCTTTCGCGAGCGCGAAAGAGCCGCGATCGCCGAGCTGTGTGCCGAAAACGGCCTAGTCATGGCGACCGGGGGCGGCGCCGTGCTGCGCGAAGACAATCGCCAGGCGCTCAAGCGCGGTGGGCGGGTGATCTATCTGCATGCCTCCATCGAGCAACAGATCGAGCGCACCGCCCGGGATCGCAACCGGCCGCTGTTGCAGACGGCCGATCCGGCGGCGGTGCTGCGCAATCTCATGGCCCTGCGCGATCCGCTCTATCGGGAGATCGCCGACATCGTCATCGAAACCGACGAGCGACCGCCACGCCTGGTGGTGCTGCAGATACTCGACCGTCTGAAAGCCCTGGCGCCGCATTAAAGCCGCAGGCGTTCTGCGCTATGCTAGGCGCCCTTTGAATCAAGGTGACGGCATGCGGACTCTTCACGTCGAGCTCGGTGAGCGCAGCTACCCGATCTACATCGGCCAGGGCCTTCTGGATCGACCGGAATGCTTCCTGCCTCATCTCGCCGGGCGCAAGGTGGCCATCGTCACCAACGACACCATAGCGCCCCTGTATCTGGAGCGCCTGATCCGGGTGCTGGGCGATCGCCCCATCAGTTCCATCGTGCTGCCCGATGGCGAGGCGCACAAGAACTGGGAAACCCTGCAGTTGATCTTCGACGGCCTGCTGCAGGACCGCCATGACCGCAAGACCACCCTCATCGCCCTGGGGGGCGGGGTAATCGGCGACATGGGCGGTTTCGCCGCCGCCTGTTACCAGCGCGGGGTGGACTTCATCCAGGTGCCGACCACCCTGCTGTCCCAGGTGGACTCTTCGGTGGGCGGCAAGACCGGCATCAACCACCCGCTGGGCAAGAACATGATCGGCGCCTTCTACCAGCCCAAGGCGGTGGTCATAGATACCGCCAGCCTGGCCACGCTGCCGGCGCGGGAGTTGTCGGCGGGGCTGGCCGAGGTCATCAAATATGGCCTGATCTGCGATGAGCCCTTCCTCGGCTGGCTCGAGGAGCACGTCGAGCAACTGCTGGCGCTGGACCAGGCGGCGCTCACCGAAGCCATCGAGCGCTCCTGCGCGGCCAAGGCCGCGGTGGTGGGCAGCGACGAGCGCGAATCGGGGCTGCGCGCCATTCTCAACCTTGGCCATACCTTCGGCCACGCCATCGAGACCCACCAGGGCTATGGTGTCTGGCTGCATGGCGAAGCCGTCTCGGCCGGGATGGTGATGGCGCTGCAGATGTCCCTGCTGCTGGGCTGGTTGAGCGCCGCGCAGCGTGACCGTGCCATCCGCCTGCTGGTGCGGGCAGGGCTTCCCGTGGTACCGCCGGCGGACATGCAGCCGGCCGATTTCGAACGCCTCATGGCGGTGGACAAGAAGGTTCTGGATGGACAACTACGGCTGGTACTGCTCAGTGACCTGGGCCAGGCCGTGGTGACCGCTGACTTCGCCCGCGACATTCTCGAGCAGACGCTGCGTACCGATTACCCAGCGCTGACCGCCCAGTAAGGAGAACAAGAGAGTCCCATGTCCAATCTGCACGCCGACGAAGCCTTCCTCGGTCACTATCAGTTCACTCACGATCCCTTCGCTGCTCGGGTGCCCGGCTTCAAGTTCTTCCCGGCGCAACGCAAGCCAGTCTTGGGCCAATTGCACCACCTGGCGCGTTACAGCCAGCTGCTGCTGGTGGTCAGTGGCCCGCAGGGCAGTGGCAAGACGCTGCTGCGCCAGGCGCTGGTGGCCAGCACCAAGAAGGAGGCCGTGCATTGCGTGGTGATCTCCGCGCAGAACGGTGGCGATGTCCGCACCGTGCTGGCCCAGGTTGCCAAGGGCGTGGGCGCCACCAGTCAGACCCCGGCGGCCATTCTCGAGCAGGCGGCGGAAGTGCGCCTGGCTGGCCAGGAGGTCTACATCCTGGTGGACGATGCCGAGGCGCTGGCGACTCCCGCGCTGGAAGCCCTGCTGGAATTGGCCGGGGGTGCCGAGCAGGAGCGGTTGCACGTCTTCCTGTTCGGCGAGGCGGAAGTGGTGATGCGCCTGGAAGACATCGCCCAGGGTGAAGAGCGCTACCACGCCATCGACTTGCTGCCCTACAGCGAAAGCGAGGCCGAGGAGTATCTGGCCCAGCGCCTGGAAGGTGCCGGTCAGGGCCTGGAGATCTTCACCGACGAGCAGCTCGCCACTATTTATGAGCGCTCCGGTGGTTGGCCGGGGCGTCTCAACGAAGAGGCGCGGGATGTCCTGGTGGCCGGCATGAGCGCCCGCCGCAAGAAGGCCGCGGCGCCGGCCAAGGCTTCGTCCAATCTGTTGGCGGCCCTGCCGCGCAAGCATCTGGTCATCCTCGGGGTCGTGGTGCTGGCGGTGGGAGCCGCGGCGCTGTCGCTCAAGGGCGGCAAGACCGAGGCGCCGACCACCACGGCGAGCGGCCAGGCGCTGCCCCTGGGTGGTCAGGGCTCGGCCTCGGCGAGCAAGGACGCCCAGGCGCCTATCCAGTTCGATGGTTCCTCCAAGCCGCTGCCGCTGCCCTTGGTCGGTGACTCGCAGCCGGTGATTCGCGAGCCCCTGGCGGAGGCGGCCGGTGGTCGTCAGGCCGGGACGGCCGCGGGTAACGACATGGGGGCTGGCGGGGTTCCGCCGACCGTGACCACCGAGGCGCCGCCGCTCAGCGATGAAGACGAGTTGCCCAGTCGCACGCCCGCGCGGACGCCGGCGCCCAGCGCCCCGGTGGTCGCGGCACCCGCGCCCAAGCACACGGCGCCCGCCCCGACGGCTCCGGCACCCGCCAAGCCCGCGCCTGCCGCGGCACCGACCCATGCCGCCAGCGGTGCCGCCGGTTGGTACGGCAGCCAGTCCGGCAGCAAGTACGCCTTGCAGGTGGTGGGGACCAGCACCGAGAAGGCGGCCCAGGCGTTCATCGCCAGCCAGGCCGACAGTGGCAACTTCCGCTACTTCAAGAAGAGCTACCAGGGCAAGGCGCTCTATGTGGTGACCTACGGCAGCTTCGCCAATCGCGCGGCGGCCGAGGCGGCGGTCAAGCAGTTGCCGGCCAAGGTTCAGGCCAGCAAACCCTGGCCGCGCACCTTCGCCAGCATCCAGCAGGACATCGCCACCAGTCGTTGATGCTTGCTTGACACAAAAGGAAAGCCCCGGTGCTATCACGAGAGTGACGCCGGGGCTTTCTGTTTTGCGTCATTGAATTTTCATCAGGTGTCATCGGTGTTTGTCGAAGACGATTTTTTCGCTACACTGGACGGCCTTTGACTGTCCGAAAAAAGTTCAAACAAACGGACCGTTTTGTGATGCCTTCGCAATAACCTGATTGCCGGTGAGAGCGCTATGAAAGCAGGCCTGTTCAATCCCGATAGCTTCAAGGACAACTGCGGCTTCGGCCTGATCGCCCATATGCAGGGCGAGGCCAGCCATGACCTGCTGGAAACGGCCATCGAAGCCCTGACCTGCATGACCCACCGGGGCGGGATCAACGCCGACGGCAAGACCGGCGACGGTTGCGGTCTGCTCATGCAGAAGCCGGATGCCTTCCTGCGCGCCGTGGCCCAGGAGCAATTCGGCGTCGAGTTGCCCGAGCAGTACGCCGCGGGCGTGGTGTTCTTCAACCAGGACGAGGCCCGCGCCGAGCAGGCCCGCGCCAACATGAACCTGGAGATCGAGGCCGCCGGCCTGACCCTGGTCGGCTGGCGCCAGGTACCCATCGATACCTCGGTGCTGGGTGAACTGGCCCTGGCCCGCCTGCCGCGCATCGAGCAGGTGTTCGTCGCCGGCCCCGGCCTCGACGACCAGCAGTTCGCCGTCAAGCTGTTCTCCGCCCGCCGCCGCTCCTCGGTGCGCAATGCCGAGGACGCCGAGCACTACATCTGCAGCCTGTCGTCCAAGGTCATCGTCTATAAAGGCCTGATGATGCCGGCGGATCTCGCCGCCTTCTATCCGGACCTCGGCGATCCGCGCCTGGCCACCGCCATCTGCGTGTTCCACCAGCGCTTCTCCACCAACACCCTGCCGAAGTGGCCGCTGGCGCAGCCCTTCCGCTATCTCGCC
>Ga0157358_1001385_pt1 | contig 10651 bp, 16 predicted proteins | sample AttcapACBM2_FD_111484 | JGI IMG/M metagenome (GOLD analysis project Ga0157358, IMG submission 111484) | Fungus gardens microbial communities from leaf cutter ant in Botucatu, State of São Paulo, Brazil - Atta capiguara ACBM2 | ecosystem: Host-associated > Fungi > Mycelium > Unclassified ...
CAAGACTAATATATATAAAGAATATAGACAATACATTTAACAAGAAGGGACCAATAGAATATTTGTTACAAAGAGCATAGAAAAAGAATAGAGATCAGTGTAGTAGGAAAATAAAAGAAAAATGAGAGAGTATTCTAAAGAGTGTGGGAAGCAGTAGAGATTAAAGCAGAAAAGATTGGAGTGGTAAAAGCAAAGGAAGTAAGAAGAAAAAGATGAAGAATGTAAGAGATAAGAGAAGGAAAGAAGCAGCAAAGTCAGAGAAAGAAGTCAAGAAATTGGTCTCTCCAAGACTTCACAAGTGGATTCATGTCTTCAAAAAGAAAGCGAGTAAAAGGATACTGATAAGAAAAATGCAGGACTATGCAATAGATGTGAAGAAAGTATTTGTACTAAGAAAGAGGAAAGTATATCTATTGTCAAGAGAAGAGAGAGAGGAGATGTATAAGTTCATAGACAAAAAATTGAGTAAATGATATATCAGATCCTTGAAGTTACTTCAAACAGTACCAGTATTTTTTATAGGAAAAAAGAATAGTACAAAGTATATAGTACAAGACTATAGGTATTTGAATGAATGGGCTGTAAAAAATAATTATCCTTTGCTTTTGATTTTGGACATTATAGAAAATATTGGTACAAAGAAAGTGTTTACTAAGTTAAATCTATATTGGGGTTATAATAATGTATAAATAAAGGAGGAATATGGATAGAAGATAGTGTTCACAAGTTTAAAAGAGTTATTTGAACCTATGGTAATGTTTTTTGGACTTGTAAATTCTCTAGCAACATTCTAAACAATAATGAATGAGATTTTATAGAACTTGATCAATACTGGGAAAGTAGCAAGTTTTATTGATGATGTGATAGTAGGGATGGAAGAGGAAGAGAAGCATGATGAGGTAGTAGAAAAAGCAGTAAAAAGATTGGTAGAAAATGATTTATGTGTAAAGCTAGAAAAATACAAGTGACAAGTGAGAAAAGTAAAATTCTTAGGACTAGTGATTGGGCTAAAAGATATAAAAATAGAAAAGAAAAAAATACAAGTAGTATTGGATTGGCTAACTTCCAATTAGGTTAAGGATGTTCAGAAGTTCTTAGAACTTACCAACTACTATAAGTGGTTTGTCAAAAATTTGATGTCTATAGTTAGACCATTACATGACCTAGTAAAAAAGAATCAGAAGTGGGATTGGATAGAGACAAGAGAAGGTGTTTGGAAAATTGAAGAAAAAGTTTATAAAAGAACTGGTGTTAGTAGTACTAGACTTAGATAAAAAATGTTGATGTGTCAGACTATGTAATAGAAGAGTTTTGTTAATGAAATGTGGAGATGGACAATAGAGACTTATGGCTTACTTGTCTAAATCTCTAAATGAGATGGAAAGCAATTATAAAATCCATGATAAGAAAATATTGGCAGTTATTAGAGGATCAGAGAACTGGAGACATCTATTAGAAGGTGCTAAATTTAAATTCAAGATTTGGATGGACCTTATGAATTTGAAGTATTTTATAAAGGCACAAAAATTGAACAAAAGACAAGTAAGATGGGTATTGTATTTGTTAAGATTCAATTTTACTTTGAAATATATATCAGAGACAAAGATGGGAAAAGCAGATAGGTTGAGTAGAAGACCAAACTGAAAAGTAGAAGTAGAAAATGATAACAAAAATCAAAACTAATAAAAGAAGAATGGATTCAAGAACTAGTAAAAGTAGTAGTAAAAGGACCAGAAGTAGATATCATAGAAAAATAAAAATAGCTAGAAGAAAAGATGAGAAAGTGGTTAGAGTAGTAAAAGACATAAAGAAAATAGGAGTAAAAGTACTAAGGGATAAATAGTAGTAGATAAGTGTGTATAGCTTCTCTAGTACCTTATTTATCATTAGCTTCCCTGCTAGTGCTTCTGTTCTTTATTCTCTAGCACAAGTCACATTCATCTATGTATTTTCCTACATTCTTTGTTATTCCAAGCCACCAATAGTTTCTCATCACCAACTCTATTATTTTCTATCTATCTCTATATCTAGCTACTGGTATATCATGGTATAGCTGAATAATCTCTATTCTCAATTTCTTATCCTTTAGCACATATATCTTTTCTTCTTTTAGTACTAAATCTCCTCTTAAAAGTAAAATTCATCACTAAGTTGCCATTGGTAGCAAGAAAAGATATGATCTTAGTAGTATGTAACAAATTGTCCAAAATAACACAATTTGTGGCAACAGCTGACAAAACATCAGCAGAAGGGCTAGCTACATCATTCCAAGACAATATATGGAAACTACATGAATTACAAAAACATATGAAATTAGACAGATAACTACAGTTGGTGGTAGAGTTGACAATGAAGTTAAATAAGATGTTGGGAATTGAGACAAGATTGTCAATAGCCTTTCATCTACAGACAGATGGGTAGATAGAGGAAGGGGAAGGCAGAGAAAATAACAGAATTTGTAGGAAGAATAAAAAGAATCTAGGAAGAAACAGGAACAGTATAAAGAAAGCACATGAAGAGATGAAGAGGCAGATAGATAGAAAAAGAAAAGAAGTGGAAATATAAAAGAAAGAAGACAAATTAATGCTGAGGGCAAGAACTTAGTGTTCAAGAAACAAGTAAAGAAACTAGTAGACCAATATATGGGTTCATATACCATTGAAAAGATAGTGCCTACTAATACAGTTAAACTAAAACTACCAACTACAATGAGAATTCACCTAGTTGTAAATATAATTGGAGTAGTAAGATATGGAGAACCAGTGAAGGGACAGAAAGTGGAAAAACCAAAGCTAGTAGAAGTTGATAGAGAAGAGAAATAAAGGGTTGAAAAAATATTAAATAAATGAAAAATAAAAGGAGTAACAAAGTATTTAGTATATTAGAAGAAGTATACATATCACATACACATCTGATCATCTGACTCCCTTATGGATAATGCTTACATAAGCTCTGCTCTGCCCAAAACATCTACAGAAGTGAATATCTTCCTTAAGTCTGTACACTACTTCTAGTGTAGATCTACCTGGTTTTCTCTTATATCCAATCACTCCATTACTAATCACATGGCTCCTCATAATTTCTATGGAACTCTAAACTTGATTTCTAAGGACTTGAATATATCCAGAGTAATTATCTGTCTCCTCCAATTCTTAAATAGTCTTAGTCTTAGTATTTAAGATGCCTAGATACTCTGTAGTTCTTTAGCTTGAAAATTAACTAATATAATATAATTTTCTGAGTGCCTATGCTTGGAAGTCTGCCTTTCTTTATTATAGCAACCAATACCAGTGATGTAAAAGATACATAAACTTATATAAGACTAGTATATCTCTATTACTTTCATATTAGGATTTACAAGAGAGACTTAACAAAGTTTCTACTACTATAGTGTATACTATTTATACTAATATATGATGGTCCATACTCTGCACTAGTTACCCTATCTTAAAGCTACATGTATCATCTATGAGTCCACTATGTTCCAACTATAAGATAAATATGCTATAGCTATGCCTTCTATTATTATTATACTAGATACTAGTTCTTCTATTATCTTTTAGACTTATGATGTTACTTCATGTGACATAGTCATGTGTTATAGTCATATGATCCTCTATTGCTAAATAAAAGAAACTAAAAAGAAACTAATACTAAAAGAAAGTTATAACAAAAGAAATAAACTCTATAAAATCAAAATAAAACTATATTAAAAGAAATGAGTCCAGAAGCATATTATAACATCTTTCATGTTCTGCTTTCTGGTATAATTTCCTTCCCAAATATAACTGTTGTGACATACAGAAATATAGCATATCCACTAAAGCCAAGGTTACTCTAGATTTTGTTACAAACTCAAGTTTTTAGAATATATCTACCTATATATACTAACTGGTGATGGTTTGTGCTTGGCTATTTCTAATCTGCCCTAAAGACTATGTGTCAGCTATGAGGTCAACATGTGTTGTATACATTATATAACATCATTATTCTTAAACCTTCTATCATATTCTATATGACCATGTAATCATGTGACTATTACTGTGACCATGTCATCTGATGTGACTGATGTGTGACAGTATGATCATGACATCACTCTAACCCTAACCCTAAATTCAAGAATAAAGAAAAGAAAAGAAAAAAGAAAAAGAAAAAGAAGTTAAATGAAAAAACTAGAGTTTAAGCTTTACATATCTGATAGATTCATATTTACATGTATTAGATAATACTCCCACACTCTTCCAATATCTTCTGTACTTTTTTTATAGATAGTTTCTTCTTCTGGGAATATTCCTTATCTAATATTATAACAGAGCATGATATCTGAGAAAAAGAAGAAGACTTAGAAAATATAAAAGAGATGGTAGTGAACTTGAAAGAAAGAATGAGTGCAGAAGTAAAAAGATAATATTAGACACAGTTCATATTATATTATCTGAGATCTAATAAGAGTTTCTCAGAAGTCTAAATAAGTTATTTATATGTTATTTAAGAATATGGAAACAGGAGTTGGAACATTTTTTAGCTTTAGCTTATGTGCTGTACTTTTATGAGTTATACTAGTTGTTACAAATTAAGTTCTCAAGTAAAGATAAAAGACAACTTTTGTATTAAATAACATAAAAGAACTTGATAGAGTTCTAAGTATAAGATAGACTATCTTATATACTACAGACTATAGTTTGTATACATACTATAACTAATCTACTCTAAAATATACTTTCTATAAGACTAATATATTGTTATCATATTATGTAATATTATTTGTTCTAGAATATTTTATATTTTTTTATATTACATAATTTTATGACTGTAACTGTGACATATATGACTGTTATATATAATATTACATCATACTTTTTATTTAAGTCTAAAATTAAAAAAGTAAAATAAAACCAAAAAATAAAATAAAGAAAATGAGAATAAGATAAAATAAAAACAAAGGAAAATAAAATGAAACCAAGTCTACTGTTTATAATTCTAATACTAGTTATATATCTTGGAAAAGTACTTAGGAAAACAAAACTACCAAAAAATACTGAAAAATAGTGTTAGTTTTGGTTGATTTTCAGAATAAGACTATTACAGTATAAACTACTAGCCTATATACTAAGTATATTATCTAGGACAGTTATTTAGAATATAAACTGATAAGTAAGTTATTCTAGATACTAGTGATCTTTAGATATTAGGAATTATTAGAGTTATGAATAGTAAACTTGGTTTTTAATTTAATTTAATTTAATTTTAATTTTACTTTATTTTAGTTTTTATTTTCACTTTTCTTTATTTTGGACATAGACAAAGAGTGTGAGGTAATGTTACATATAACAAAAGTATAATATCTTTCAAAGTTACAAATTATACAATCATATAATACAAAAGAATATAGAAGGCTTTAAAATAGGTAATATTATACAGTATAGCAACAATATATTAGTTTTATAAAAAACATATATATCTTAGAGTAGGTTAGTTATAGTGTGCACATAGACTATAGTCTATAGTATATAAGATAAACTATCTTATATTATAATAAGAATAGAAATTCATAGAGTTGGCAAGAGTCTAGTGAGAATATTCAAGATAAAATAGAGATAGTTGATCTGTACTAGAAGAAGTTGGAAAGTGTGAATGAGAGAGAAGATATTATTTGTAGGTCAGAACAGATATAGCTAGAATAGGATGTAATAATAGGTGAAGATGGCTAGACAAATATGACAAACTTTGCAAAGCTGATAATAAATAACAAAGTTAACAGCATAGTAGGTATCACAAAATGAGCTACTTACTAGTTGTAATACTTGAACTTAATAATGGTACAGAGATTCAGTATAAGAAGATAATAATGATAGATGATAAGTAGTATCAACAAGAATAATTGATATTATTAAGTTTGAGGTCTAATTCTCAAACACAGAGATATATATACAAAATAGTGATAGTTTATATATAAGCTGTCTCCATCACATAATCAAAACTTGTACATGATGGAAGCTGTTATATGTCATAGTAGCTGTCAGGCTAATTTTAGAAGGTAACTAATTATGTCACTATTTTTATATGCTTGTATTTCTATAAATACTTATTGGTATAAGATATACTATATATTATTAGAAATATTTTAATGAGCACTTTCTAATGCAAGTTTGATTGTGCAAATCCACTAAGCTGTTCATGAGATATTAGCAAATAAAGCTTTTATAGTTACTGATAGCCTGATATCTCAGTTGTTTGTTGTTACTTTTTTACATTCTATATATATATGAATGGCCCTTATTTGAAGCTTTCTAGTATAACTTCATTTGTGAAAATCAGTCTACTGGTTGTGAAGATACAAGTTAAATGAAGTTTGTAATAGTAGGAAGTAGACTTATAACAGATAGCAAAGTTTGTAGTTCTCTTATATATAGTACTTATCTCTAAGAGAAACCTAAGAGAGGTTTTCTAAAGACAGTGACTATTTTAAATACTTTAGAATATATTCTAATCTGGCAGAACAATATTGATATAATCTAGAAATAATAAAATCTATAGGGTTGACAGTAGTATTTTAAGCTTATAGTCTGAAGAAGAGAAGTTTATAAGTTCAGTAATAGTATTAGAGTTATGAACAATGAATCTGGTTTTATTTATTTATTTAAAAAATAAACAATTTATTACATGGAATATGGTAACAGACTATGGTAGCTACAATATAATTACTTACATAAAAACTAGTAAAAATAAAACAAAAAGAAAAAAGAAAAGAAAAGAAAGAGAAAAGCAAAAAAAAGCAAAAAATAGAAGCAAAATAGACTATTCTACTAAGTAATATCTTCATGAAATGAGAAAGTACTCAGGTTGAATTCGAAGAAGGCTATAAAATGACTTAATGAAGTTCTTAAAGAATCCTAATATTTGTTATATCTTCTATATTCATAAAGAATATATTGTTTTGTTTTGATTGGATATAATCTACATAAACAACTAAAGTTCTCTCTTGGGAAAAATCTTAGAAAATATTCTCCTATATAAGCATGATTTGTGATTACTCTAGTAGCTCTTATATATAGGGAATATAAGTGGCCAAACTGTTTAATTCAAGAACCCTCTTTAGTGTAGGAGAAATTGATTGTGCAATATTTATTGTCTAGGAGTTCCAAAAAGTGATTTCTCTTAAGGTCAGATATCTAGAATATTATTTACCAATTTCTAATGATATTGTTATATTTTTCTTTTTTGTTGAAATTCTATGATGTTTTACAGGAGAAGATAGGAGTGAGGTTGAATTTCTTTATTTCATTGTCAACTAACACATGATGGGACTATTTTTCATTACTTGAACAGTCTCAGAAATCAATAGAATTCTAAGTGTGTTTATTGAAGAACAATATAAGATCCTGTACTATGGCTATCAATTATAATATCAGAATTGTAAAGAGTAGACTTTGTTTATTTCATTTTTTCTTCTTATTTTTATTTACTTTCTACTAGGGTTAGGGTTTAATGTGATATTACTAGTCACTGTCACAAACAGCCACACTATGATGCTGTCATAGTCATATTATCATACACCCATGTAACATAATAGAAGGAAGTAGAAAGTTCTAGGATAATAACATTATAACAATTGTATGATATATGCTGGCCTTAAGGCTTACACATAGTCATTTAGAATAGGCTAAAGTAGTAGAGTATGGACCATGAGTAATTAGTATATAAGATAGACTATTTTGTACAAAGTTCTCTATCAAGTTCTCTTATATTACCCAATATAAGGTTTTTTCTCATTGACTCAGTCCAAGGTCTTTGAGTTATAATATATAACTAATAAGAGTGAATTGTAGAATTGAAGATATATTTTACTGAATAAATAACATTAGTAATAACTATGATATAAGAAGCTTTGGGAATTTGAATAGCTTGATTAATCCTACATCTGATAGCAAATAGTTTAGCCTCAGTTGATGTAACATTGATAGTATAGTGAATAGTTTTCTTAACACCATTAGTATAAAAATAGATGTGTAAAATAAACATAGCAACATTATTTCTAATACTCATATTAGAAACAATAACAATAGGGTTAGGATCTATTAAGAAGTTTGTGAAGATTTTGTCAAGTTTACAAAGGTAAGCTTCTTTGCTTTCTTTATCTTTATATATATATATATTACAACTCAAAGATCTTAGGGTGGTGTTAAAAATGAAAGCAGTAGACTTTGTTTATTTTCATTTTCATTTTGATTTATTTTTGATTTTCTATTTATAGAACTTAGGGTTAGGGTTAGAGTGACAAGATCATGCTGTCATATAGCAGGTCATATCAGATGACATGGTCACAAGTCATGAGACACATAGAAGAAGGTAAAAGGTTCTAGAAGGATGATATCATACAATATATACAACATATGTTGATCTTATAGCATACACATGGTTGTTTAGGGTAGGCTAGAAGTAGCTTGCACAGACCATTAGGTATTAGTATATAAGATAGACAATCTTATACAGAGTTCTCTATTGAGTTCTCTTGTGTTAACCCAATACAAGGTTCTTCTTATCAACTAGCTTTAAGGTCTTTAAGTTGTAACATTAGAACTTGATATCCTTTTCCTGGGACCACTCAACACAGAGCCTTCCCAACACTTTACTCTCTCATCATCCTCAATGAGGAGCAACACAGCTCTTTTGTCAAAAAGAATAGCTAGGTCTTAGGCTTAAGGGGTATATCAACTAGAAGGGGAAATCCTAGTCATTTGTTTGTACCAAAGCCTACTGGTGTAAGTAAATGTAGCACCCTTGTGTGGACATGGTAGTTAGCTTTCATGTAGAAGCCTTGTGCTGTGATGCTCTCTTGTAGCCCATATACACAGAGAAATAGCAAGTATCCTTCAGACATTGTCTAGAGTAGAATGACTTTCTTAGGTCAAAATTGCATACAATTTCATTAGAGCAGTAGTTAGTAGGGAAGTAGATAAGTAGTCAGTAAACAGTGTAAATAGGACAAGAAGAGGGCCTGCTATCACCTACAGAGATTTCGGAGTTAGAATACAGGTCAGAAACCAAGTCCAGCACAGAATCAGTTCTTTTAGCTTAGGAGCAATCTTTACCCACACCACCACTCCTCACACTCTTATCACCATCACCACCACCACCATACAAAATGAGTCAACCCAACTACCTGGCTATCATAAGGTAACTTTAGAAGCAGATTGTGGCATTAACAGCACAGGTAGGAGGAAGGGGAGTAGAGAGAGAAGCAGCAATGAGTACAGAAATGGCAAAGCTACAAGTATTTGACAGAACCTTGTCAAAAATCTCAGGTTTTGTAACAGCATGCAGGCTATATATAAGGATGAAGATAAGGGAGGTGGCAGTGGAGGAACAAATCAAATAGATATTATCATATATCCAAGATGGATCAGTGGATATCTAAAAGGAGAACATATTGGAAGATTTAGAGGTAGAAGAGGTGGAATATGAGTTAGCAAGAGAATTTTTAGCAGAGATTAAGAAAGAGTTTGGAGGAGGAGATGAAGAATCATTGAAGATAGCAAAATTAAAGAGGATAGAACAAGAAGGAAGAATGATGGAAGAATTCGTACAAGATTTCAAGAGAGTAGCAAGAGGAAGCAGTTACAAAGGACATTCACTAATCGAGGAATTCAAACAGGGCATGAATGGAGTAATTAGGAGAAAGTTGATAGAGGCTGAGAACCAACACAGCTCTATTGAGTAATAGTTCAAGAGGGCAATCACTTTAGATAGGAATTGAAGAGAGAGCAAGAGAAAGGAAGAGAGACTGGAAGGAAAGAAGGAGAACGTCAGGGCACCAACCCCAAGGTTGAATAATCAGGAGGCACAAGGGCAAATATTGCCACAGCCTCAAGTTTGGCCAAGAAGGCAGGAGACACCTCAATAGCAGGTTCTAACAAGACTTGCTCTAATAGAGGGAGTAAAAAGGACAAATGTGGCAATAGCGAACCCTCAACAGAGGATAGGGTTTCTTCAAAGGAACCCATATGCTATAGATGTAAATAGGAGGGAAAAAAGGAATTGCTATACATGTGGAGAATTTGGACATTTAGCAAGACATTGTAGAAACAGGGGGGCAGGGATGAATAGGAGAATGGAGACAGAGAACATTAGTAGTAATTTAAATGAAAAAGGAGGTCTAGGGAGCCCTAACTAGATCTCAGTAGCAGAAACAGATTTGCAATGCTCAATAGAGTAGTAGATAATACATCTGTGTGCAGTCTGGACAAAGGGGACCTTTTGAGAGAAGTTACAGTGAAGATAGGACTAGAAAGAATTGATATGCAAGAAGGAATTACAGTAGAAGCATTGTTGGATAGCAGTGTGACAAGGCTGGTAATGAGTTCAGAATTTGTGAAAAAGCAAGGGTTTAAATTAAAAAAGATGGAAAAGTCTATATATGTGACAAATGTGGATGGTTCTTTTAACAAGGAAGGTCCAATAGAACATACAGTAGAGGTAAATATTTACAACCAAGGGCATAGGGAGAGGACGGAGATAGATGTAATTGGAGAACAGAAGTGACAAGTAATTCTAGGAATGCCATGGCTAGCTTGCCACAATCCTGAAATTGACTGGAAAATAGGAGAGGTGAAGATGACAAGATGTCCAAAGAAGTGTGGAAGGTAGTAGA
>Ga0157358_1001387_pt1 | contig 10649 bp, 7 predicted proteins | sample AttcapACBM2_FD_111484 | JGI IMG/M metagenome (GOLD analysis project Ga0157358, IMG submission 111484) | Fungus gardens microbial communities from leaf cutter ant in Botucatu, State of São Paulo, Brazil - Atta capiguara ACBM2 | ecosystem: Host-associated > Fungi > Mycelium > Unclassified ...
CCTATCAAGAATGAGACTTCTGCAGAACAGAAGAAAAAAGTAGAAAAGCTTCAGGCTGCAGAAAAAGCAAGACGAAAGTCCGAGAAGTTGCGTAGAAGCGACATTAAGCGATGTCGTTCGAATAAAGATTGGTTTTAATGGTCGATTGATTCGGCACACGTCAAGATCGGAGGTAGGTGCTTACCTTCGATTTTCTTGAGATCAGTAGCTGACGGTAGATTTTCTGTATTCATCACGCCGCAGTCCTCCAACATTCCATTTTCTCCCTCTTAACAGCATCTTAGAAAACCTTCGTCATAACAATATAGCTGCCGCCGCTCTGATCACATGCTTCCGAAGAGATTTGTGTAAAAGGGGTTTTCACTTTTGGCCACTCGTATCTTCGAGGTAAATGTAGGCATCTACATGGCACTGAACAGGATCCTAGGTCTTGACATAAGGAAAGATGCCTGGTTTGTGATGCAATAGATGTGAATGCAGGTGACATCTAAATACATTTGTAGTATGAGATCAGTTGCAATGTCCACTCTTTTTGAAAAGAATATTGTTCAATACTAAATTACTATGTGAATACTAGATAGTAGGAAAATTTTGTAACAATTTTGTAACCTGGAAATGTTTTTTTTTTTAAATCAACAATCTATTACATGGAGTGTGATGACAGACTGTGATAGCTACATCATAACTATGTACAAAGCAAGCAGAGCTACATGAAGAGAGAGAAAAGAGAAGAAAGGAAATAGAAAAACAAAAGAGAGAAAAGTCAGTAAACAGAAAAGAAGCCTGCTACTAACTATGAGATCAACTCTAAGTCAGCTAAATAAGAGCATTATGGAAAGCAAATGTGCCTGGGTTGAATTCTAGAAACAGGACAAAATGACTTATCGAGTCTCTTCTTGGATTCCAATAATTATTAAACCTTTTACACTTGTGAAGGATGTGATATCTTGACTCAATGGGATAAATCCCACAGAGACAACTGAAATTTTCTCTAGGGAAGAATCTGATTCTATATTCACCAATTGGAGCATGATTAGTTATTGCCCTTGATGCTCTTGCATACAGAGAATTGGAGTGGCCAAAGAATTTGAGCCATGAACTGCCTTTGATGTAAGACAGTTCAATGATGTTATTGTCATCATCTACTAGATCCAGGAAATGTTTCCCTTTGATATCTGATGCTTGGAAAGTCATCTTCCACCTATTGACAATGTCATCACATTCTAATTTCTTGCTGAAATCCCATGATCATTTGCAAGGGAGAAGTAGGATGGGGTTGAAGGACTTTGTTTCCTTGTCAACTACATTATGAAGGTGTCACTTACAACAACTAGGGCATTCCCAAAATTCAATCGAATTTTCCTGATTACAAGAGAAGAAATTTCAAAGTTTGTTGAGAATGGAAGCTGTATGACATTAGAAAGGATGTGACAAAGAGTTAAATATCTTTTTCACAGCATGAATGGAATCCATGATGATGATGATTTTTGATATATTATCAGAAATAGTGGCCTGATTTATTCTGCATCTGATAGCAAAAGGTTTAGCTTCTATGCTCATGACATTCATGGTATGATGGAGTGTTTTGATGACAGGTTTGTTGTGGACGTGAATATGAGAGATGGAAGTAGTGGTGTTGTTCTTAATGTTAGCATCCATGATGATAAGAGCATGCAATAGAGCTCTTGATAATTTGATAGTCAGATTATCCAATCTTTAAATTTGTGCTTTATAGCTATTGTTGCATTTGATAACTGGATGGAAAGAGAAACAGTTAGAGAAAAGAAAAATTCAGAATGAAGAGGAATGAAGGACAGAAAAATTTCATTGAATTGATTATCCATGTCAACTAATGAATCTTTGATTAAATTGCATTGGCGTCTTATTAGACTACTAAGAGATAGCGAATGTTGATTGTGTGATGAGTTTTCTCTAGGTTCCATAAGTGAATGAAGGATATGACTAGACAGGAGAGAATATGCTCGAAGTTGTTATATTCCACTCAATTTTTGAAGATGGAGGTTAATTGGAATGAGACCCACAATGGCTTTAATACCAAATGACAGGGACATTTTGAAAGTATCTAAAATCCAAATTGCTACTCTTCTTTGCATTTTTTCTAACATTTTTAAAGGATAAGAGAGAGGGGCATTGTTATAATACTATAGCTGAAATCCATATAGTACAATTGGGAAGATGCAACTTCTATATAGGAGACGCTTTTGATATGGGTTTAAACTATAGACTGAATTACCAAGAATTTTCATATATTTGACCATAGAAATAGACTTGTTTGAGTAGAAATCAATGTGCTGGTGGAACAATAATTTTCTGTTGAATATGAAACCTAGGTATTTCCAGGTTTCTTTGAAGTATAAAATCAAAGTTTAGAGCCTCCCTTGTGGAGAACCCTATTGAAACCATAGGAAGTGTTGAGTAGGAAGCTATCTCCTAACTACTAATCCCTTTATACTGTCATGTCCAGTAGCCTCCCTATTTGGTCTGCAGTCTAGTCTGTTCAATGGCTGATGGTAGGCTGAGCCCTTACCCAAAAACCTCCCCATTATGGGTGTATCTAGGACTAGATCTGACTTAACAGTCTAAGCCTACCAAGTAGGTCAGTATGGAGTTGTACTCATGCAGTACTCTAGGTGGGTTTTCTTGCATCCTGGTGATTCCAACACTTTGGCTTCAACTTGAGCCTGAGCTTGTCATTATTATACCAGCAGACCAACAGTAGATATAGATCTCTCAAGCCAGAGGAGGAGGACTACTCCATTCTGCTATGGCCTAGTCTTGGCAGAAACACTACTCTCTGCTGTACCTTTCTGTCTCTCAGCAAGTGGTTTGCTTATGCCTATAGGCATGGATTCCCAACTTATCCAGAGTCACTGCCTTGCTACCTGCCAACCTAGTGAGTACTCCAAAACAGGTCTGGACTAGGAGCTGTTTCCATAGCATAACTAACTATCTCTAAGTCATACAACCTAAAGATGTAGGGTGTCCTGTTCCTATTCTAGCTTTACCAGCCAGGTTTATACCAAACAGTAGGTTGAGCCCTTAACCAATTAGCCCCTTAGAATCTGATTCAACTAGGTGGGTTTATACCAAACAGTAGGCTAAGCCTTTAACCAATCAGCTCCCCAGGATCAGATTGTTATTACTCTTGTTCCCTATTTTATATTGACCTATTCTTTTGGTTCCAGCTATGGGTATCACCAGACACAGTACTTGCAATGAGAACTAGTCTAACTACTTGACCTTGTAAGATCTACAGATCCTGCCCTCTAGGGAGTCTATCACTAGATCTTGCATCCTGGCAGCAGTGTAATGCTCACTAGTCCTATGGTATATATCAATTATAGGAACCAAGAACCCCAGTAGTTGCCATATAATATTACTACCACATGGTCACAAAGTTAAGATATTTGTACTTGGAGAAAATTGAACCCTCAATCTTTTGAACACTCCCTTAAGGGCTCTCACCAGGTCTTTAGTAATTGAAATTACTAGGCTACTGGGGCCTCAACCTGAAAATATCATGAGTAAGCATAAATAGGGTTTGCTAAACTTAATCAATTAACAAAGTGCAAATCATTATCTTTATAGATAAGTCATAGATAAGTCTAGATCCACTCTATGAGTAGCTTAGTTGCATTTCTAGACTGGTTATTATCTATATTGTTATGAATCAAGACTCAAAGGGTTAAGTCAAGAAACAACTCTTGTATTGGAGTGACACAAGAGAACTCGATAGAGATCCCTTTACAAAGTAGACTACCTTATATACTACTACTAATGGTCTGTGCTCACTACTGTGCACCCTACCCTAAATGACCATGTGTAGAACATGAGGCCAACATGTGGTGTCCATGTTGTATGACGTCACTTTATTCCAGCATCTTCTACCTCATTCTCTCAAATCCTGTGATCAGTCTTGTGACTGTGCTATCAACTTGTGACTGATGTGACAGTGTGACTGATAAACCCTAACCCAAGTTGTTCTAAAAATAGAAAATAAGAGAAAAAGAAAAAAGAAAAGTGAAAAGAGAAAATAAAAATAAAGTCCACCGTCAACGATCTTGACATATATTAGCTTCTGCCAGACTAGTAACATATCATATCTTTGTTTCAACTTAAGTCTCAAAGTGTTAAGACAGAAGAAGAACCTTGTATTGAGTTAATACAAGAGAACTTGATAAAGTTCCTAGTATAGATGTGTCTACCTTATATAACTTGAGACTGTAGTCTGTATACTTCTACATCTAACTGTTATGAACTTAGACTTAAGTATTAAAGTAAAAGTACAACTCTTGTATTGAATAACACAAGAGAACTCAATGGAGTTCTTGTTACAAACTAGTCTATCCTATATACTACAGACCATGGTCTGTGCACATACTACAACTAACCTACCCTAATATACATGTGCTCTCCATAAGGCCAACATGTTATAGTCATGTTGTTATGATATTATTCCTCCAGAACCTTCTATATTTTTGTCTGTTTCATGTAATATTATGATAGTAACACATGTTCTACAAGTGTTTGTCTTATGTTTGTCATGACTTGAACATGTGTTGGAGTTTGTTTCATCTTTAACTTATATAGTTGTAGATAAAATTCTGTATCTTTACACTTTATCAATTGATCATTCTTTTCTCTCTTACTTAAGTCTTTGTCTAAGTTGCAACCCAAGCCAAGCTTAGAAACATAACTTTTAGTAAAGTATCATCAGGCTTACCATGCAAAAGAAGAGTGCATTATAGTTAGACTACTGGAATATCATAATGGTTAGACTATTGAAGAAACATTGACATAGCATTGTAATTAAACTACTGAACAGACAAAACAGACAGAATCAGATAAGAAGCCACTGGTATTGAGGTACTAGAAGAGACATTAGGATTATTGAAGATTACTGAAGAAAACATCTTAGAAGGAACTAGAATAACAAAGATAGCATCAAGCAACATGTTTAGAGTACAGATACTAGCAGCATTAGCAGAGACTATATCAGAGACAATAACTATAAGAGAACTTGCTTTTTTGAGACATTTCTCTTCTACTTTTTTCAGCTGATCTGTGTTTTGTAACTCTTTGTAATATCTATACTTATCTACTTATCTGCTTTCCTATGCTCTAGACTCCTTTGAGCTGTATACAGATATGTTATCTAACTCCTCTTTTCTATATTTTCTTATTCTTCCATAATGCCCTGTGGTTTCCTGTAGTCTACTATTGTTATCTGCTCATTTGCTTTTCTATATTCTGGAAACACTTGCTAAAGTACTCTAGCTCTTTTCTAATTTAGTCTCTTCATTCTGAATTATTCCTGATTACTTGAGTATCATCATTTCCTGCTTATGTAGAGTAGTCATTATTACAATCCTAAGCTTGGCTTAGGCTGCAACTTAGGCAAAGACTTGAGTAAGAATAAAGGAGATAATCAATTGGTAAAGTATAAAGATACAAGATTGTATCTATAACTATATATACCTAAAAACCATGAGAAATAGGTTAAGTGTCCTTGAAGAAATAATGAGGAAACAATGAGGAAAACATGGTGAAGCCTCCACTACTATATAAGATACTAACTGATAAAATATAAGGATAATGCAAGGCACAGTTAAAGATGAGTCATAAATGAAATAAACCCTAACATATATCTAACATAAGGCAAACACCTGTAGAACATAAGGTATAGATTGTAGTAATTGTAATAATATCCCTATTTTAGCATTCTTGTTCTCATAAACTTATTTAATCTAGAAATACTAAGTCTTCAACTACATATAATGCTACTAACTTCTTGGTAGGTCCAATAACCATTGTTTCTTATAAAGTAAATGGTATAAAGAAGAATTTATGTAGTGGTCCTCCTGAATACATTTTGATTGAAAACTCTTGATGACTTGTGTCTGAATTGTGTTTTTGTTTGATAAACTCAGCTGCAATTTCTTTCTAATATTGCATGTTCTTTTCTCTATCTTGTTAAAGAGTTTTATAATAAGCTGGCAGGAGAAATATAATAGTTTTTGTTGGAGATTGCACCATCTTCAATATCTTTTCTAGATTGTCAATTTTTTTTTGTAAAAGAATAGATTCTGAAGTTGTTGGTCTGCTAGGTTCTAATAATATAGTATATGATTTATATAAGAGCACTTCTTCATCTTGAATGACTTCTTCTTTTTGTTTTCCTTTATCAATGACCATTGATTATGGAGTGGTTTGGTATACTTCTTGGTATGCTTCTTGTAATACTTTGATATGTTCATTAACTCTTTCATCTTCTTTGTCTCTGCATCAATTCAGTTCATCAGCTAATAATACTTGGATATAAGAAGTTTGTCATTATATATCTCCATAAATAATGTTTCTCAGTTTTTCTGATATACTGTAGATGTCTCCTCTAATTTGTATTTTATGTATTTCTCCTGTTTGTAATAATATGGTTTTGATGTCAGCTAATTGATTGTTTGCAATATTAGCCAACTTGACTATGTTTTGAACTTGGGATCAGATGTTGGCTATTTTTCCCAATCCTTAAATTATTCTATGGTACTTCTTTGTTCAATCCTTCTTTTCCTTGTTTAGAATCATGATAAGGTTCATGTTGTTGACTATGCAAGTAATGTAAGAGTTGGGAAAAGTGGGGGCAGTTGCAAATTGGCAAGACATTTCTGAGTTTCTTAGTTGCTTGTATTGCTTTGAGATGTCAATTTAGAGTTTTACCTTTCTCTCTTATCTTGAAAGCTTTATCTCTTCCAATAAACTAAGAATTGTATGTCATATTCTTATTTTCTGTGATTTTGTATTTCTTATAAGCCTGCTGCTTACTGTTGTGGCAGCCACTAGTCACAAAGACCAATAATCACACAAGGCAGTAAATCTCTCAGTAGGATATCAAGTGGGAATTACAAGAAAACTCAACAAGGAGTCTCTGCTGAATTACTACCCTATATATACTATTATATGTGGTCCATGCTATGACTGTGCTTCTACTGTGCATCCTACCCTAAAGTCCATGTGTTATCCATGAGGTAGCAATGTGGTTAACATGCTCTTTGACATCATCATCTAGACTCTTCTAGACTATAGACTCTTTTAGACCACTCTAGGCCCTATAACATAATGTCATGTGACTTCCAGGTCATATGCCTTCTCTCTCTCTCCATAGACTAATAAAATAATATTCTTCCACTAATATATAATGAAATCTTTTCCCACACTTCTTTGTCTTATAACACTTACCTAAGTTCCTATAATCAGTATAAATACTACCAGTTGGCTGAAAAGTATAAGCTTTCAGTTAAATTGCCTTTTAGCATAGTTGGTTTGGTGCTAGCAGTCTAGCCATATTATATTTCTTTTACTTTATATTCTTCTTTCTCATTGATAATATTTAGTGGTGGTACTATTTTTATGTACTGTTCTTTGAATTGGGATTTCCTGTATTATATCAGCAGATCTTCATTGAACACATTGTGTATTGTCTATTCTTCTGGTAATTTTAGGTGAAACACTTCTTGGATAATCTTTTTTATGATTTCAAAAGGTCCATATCTTTTCTAGTCTAGCTTTTTTGAAGGTTGTTTTAACTGGATATTTTTGGCCTCCAATCACATATTGTCTTCTTGCTTTAATTCTTGTGGATTCTGTCTTTTCTTGTTGAACTGTTTCTTCATGGCTTTGTTTGCCATTTTTATTGAATTTTTCTGCTTTCTAATTTTTTTATAGTTCCTTGAGGAAAGTCTCTAGTTTTGGTAATTTTTTCTTTATTGTTAGGTCTCTCTTTTATAGATATTATCCAAAATTAAGTTTGAATAGAGTATATCCTATAGCTGCATGTTTCTTGTTATTGTATTAGAATTTTACTACTAATAACTATTTCGTCTAATCATTATGCTGATAATTAATATAATATTGCAAAAACGTTTTGACTTCTTGATTGATTCTCTTCATTTGACTGTTAGTTTGAGAGTGGTATGCTGTATATAATGTTTGTTTTATTCTCAGTATCTTGTTTAAATCTTTTATAAATTATAAGGTAAATTGGGGTCTTTTGTTACTAGAAATCTTCTTTAGAACTCTATAGATTTTCTATATGTTGTCTCTATAGATCTTGGCTATTTTCTCTGATGATATTATAGTTGTTGTTGCCTTGAGTCTATTCATCTTTGTAAATTGATTTACTATGACCATTATTGCATTCTTGTTGCTCAATATTGGTAATAGTCCTATAATGTTAATACTAATTTCTTGTTATGGTCCTTGAGGTGTTTCCAATAAGTGAAGTTCTTTTGTCTTTTTTATGTGCTGTACTTTGTTCTGTTGACATTTTTGGCATTCTTGAACATATTTCTTAACATTAATAGTCCCTCTTGATTAATTTGAGCATTCTATGTTATTCTGGATGTCTTACATTTGCTAGTTCATGATTTTCTGTAGGATTTGTTTCTAAATTTTCCAGTTATTTGGAATATAGATTCTTTTCTTTGTATATACTACTCTATTGTCTTTCTATGCTTGTTTGTCTTTCTTTTCCAATTCCTTCTGAACCTCTTGTTTCTTTATATTGTTCTTTTGGATTTCTTCCAATAATGTGGTTTCTTCTATAAGTTGGTTTCCTCTAAACATTGTTATCTTTGTCTTTATGCTAACTCTTCTTGTCTATAACTCATCTTTGAGCATCTTGATGTCCTTGTTATCATCTTTGGTGTCTACTTGGTTCTTTTTCAACAGAATATTTGCTCTTGTGTTTGTCTTCTCTAGAGTATGTTATAAAATAAAATTATAGTTCTGTAGCTTAAGATATCATTTCACTTGTTGTTCATTGAGTTTATGCAGTTTTCTGAAATATTTGAGATTTTTATGGTCCATTCAGACTTTGAACTTTTCAGTGGCATCTAATAGATATTATATCTCTATTCTATTAAAGCTTCTACTATAGCTAGTAGTTCTTTGTTATATATCTTTTGGCTGCCTACATTGTCCTTAATAAAAACATAATTGGTTTTTATTTTCCTTCTTGTTTCTAGGATAGAACTCATCCAATGGCATGTCCTGATATTGCTATAAACTTAAGACCTTAGAGTTGACTAGAAGAAAGAACCTTATATAGGGTTTACATAAGAAAACTCAATAAAAAACTCAGTATAGAACTGTCTACCTTATATATACCAGGTCTATGCTACAGTACCATTAACCTATTCTAAAGGCTATGTGTTATCCATAAGGTCAACATGTGTCAAACACATTGTAATAATATTATTCTTTTCTGAATCTTCTACTATGTTCTATCATAATATGTGATTATGTGATAGTTTGTGACTGTAATATATAATATCATACTAATCCTAACTCTAGATTCCAAGATAAAAAATAAAATAAAAATAAAATAAAAATGAGAAACAAAATGAAATAAGACAAAGTCCATTATTTGTAATTCTGACAGATATATCTGTTTCTACTCTGAATTTTTCCTTTTCTTCTGGATAGAGCTAGTATTGGTTGACTTGTGATTTTTTCTTTTAATTTGTTGAGTGCCTTTTAATATTCTTCTTTCCATTTCCACTCTGTTCTACCCTTGAGTTCATTGAGAGGTTTTACCATATAACTGAAGTTCTTAATAAAGCATTTGTAGAAATTTGCAAATCTTAAGAAGTTTTCTACTTCTTTTATTTTGATGAGAGTTTTCTATTCTTTAACTGCCTTGACTTTATTATTTTCTATCTAGACTTTTCCTTATTCAACTACCACTTCTAAGATAGGTATTTCTTTTATATCAAAATCACAATTTGACCATTTGAAATAAAAATTATTTTTCTTTGCTATATTCAAGAATCATACTGTTCTTTCTTCAAGCTCTTGGTTTGAACAGGTATAATGAATTGTTCATATAGTTTGCTAGTACTCTCTTGTATAAAAGCTCTTAGAAAATACTGTTTATCATCCTTTGGAATGTTTCTGGTAAGTTGCATAATCTGAAATACATCACTTTCAGCTCAAATAGTTCCTTGTTCATAAAAAATGCTGCTTTCCATTCATTACCTTCTTTGATTCATATATTGTTATATCTCCAGTCAAGATCCAATTTGTTGAAGTATTTTACATTCTTGAGCTTGTTGATTATTTCTCCAATTAATAGTAATAGTTTCTTATTTTTTGTTGTATACTGGTTCAACTTTCTGTAGTCCTGTACCAATCATAGAAATATATCCTTCTTTGGAATATAGAAGCATGATACTGGATATCTTGAACTTGATTCCATTATAAGTCCTATGTTACAAACTTAAGACCTTAGAATTAGTCAAAAGAAAGAATCTTGTATAAGGTTTACACAAGAGAACTCAATAGAGAACTCTGTACAGGATTGTTTACCTTATATACAAAACCTCATGGTCTGTGCTTAACTACTTCTAGCCTACCCTAAACAGCCATGTGTTTGCCTTAAGGTCAACATGTGTTGTATACATTATATGACATCATTCTTCTAGAATCTTCTATATCCTTCCATGTATCTCATGATTTGTAACTATGTTATCTGATGTGACTGTGTGATATTGTCACTCTAATGCTAACCCTAAGTTCTAAAAATAGAAAAATAGAAAATAAATCAAAAAAAAATAAAATAGAAAGGAAAATGA
>Ga0157358_1001389_pt1 | contig 10629 bp, 2 predicted proteins | sample AttcapACBM2_FD_111484 | JGI IMG/M metagenome (GOLD analysis project Ga0157358, IMG submission 111484) | Fungus gardens microbial communities from leaf cutter ant in Botucatu, State of São Paulo, Brazil - Atta capiguara ACBM2 | ecosystem: Host-associated > Fungi > Mycelium > Unclassified ...
GTCCGTGCTAACTACTGTGCACCCTACCCTAAATGACCATGAGTAATACATGAGGCCAACATGTGGTGTCCATGTTGTATGACGTCACTTTGTTCTAGTTCCTTCTACTTCATTCTCCTAAGTTCCATGATCAGTCTTGTGACTACGCCATCAAGTTGTGACTGATGTGACAGCGTGACTGATAACCCTAACCTGAGTTGTTCTAAAAATAGAAAATAGAAAATAAAAGCAAAATAAAAGCAAAAGAAAGAAAAATAAAAAATAAAAGAGAAAATAAAAATGAACAAAGTCCACCTTCGACGATCCTGACACTCATGTCCTATTACTCATCTACCATGCATCTACCTCAAGGCCACCATGCTATGTCTATGTACCCTGACATCATACTCTTTAATTTCCATCATACATGTGTACACTATATAAGGAACCATCGTCCCTTGATATCACTCCTAACCCTAACTACTATCTAGACTCTTCTTGATCCTTTTAGACCTTAAGTACTTCCAGACCGCTCTAGACTATTCCAGCTTCTATTACATGACTTCCAGGTCATGAGCTCTTCCTCCATTATAGACTAATAATTAATTACTTATCTATGTCCGGCTAACCCTAACCCTAGCCAAAGTCTGTCTGCACTCTTGTCTTATAACAACAGCCATGGACTTCTACTACAGTGAACTACAGTTATCCTAAGAAGATCAATCCTTTTAGAAAGTTTTATTATTTTTAGCTATTTCTAACTATATTAGTGCAATTATTCTATAGTTGGATTAGTAATATTTTGCCTGATTAGTATAGACTGTTAGAATATTTAGGATAGTTTTTATTTTTAGAGAACCTCATATATATAGAACTCATGAACATCACATGAATATTAGAGTAGGCTAGTAAACCAATATAAAGTAGTATGTATAGTATAGAAATATATTCAGAACTTCTTGTTGAGTTCTCTGGTAATTCTCCTAAGACTCTTTATATCTTAAGACTACTTGAGTAAGTCCTAACATTCTAGGTTAGTAGTTGCTACAACATATTCTAGTAGGTAGCTATTTACTTTTTATACTTAGAATCTAGCTTGCTTTTTGATAGTGATTAGCAGTTACACTAATTGCTAGTTAAGAATAATAAAAGAGTTTGAAGAATGAATAATGCTCTGATAGTAGAGATCATCAAAGAGTTTAACATTAAATTCTACTATTGTAGTAACTTATAACAATTAATAGTAAGATTTATAACAAAACAAGAAGTTTTCTTGAATTCAGCCACTATTTATCCAAATTGTACTTGGTCTATGCATACTATTTTTATACTTATTTTAAACTCTGTCATTATTTGGCTTTATTTGTACCCAAAACTCTATTAGTGATTTGGTACTTTATAATAGACTTAACTTCATCAAATTTCTGCAGTTATTTGGCTTTCTCTGAGTCAAAGTCCACAGTCATCCTTATTTATTTCTATTGTCTAATTATCTGCTTCAAACTCTGAAAAATTACTTGGACTTTACATAGAGTTTTATTTTTTCCAATATGAGATCCTATTTAGTATGAAACACTCACTTGGAGATCTGTCTTAATTACTCCTTTTATTACTTTATGTATTTAAGGCTAGTAATTACTTTGTAATAGCTAGTCTGATAATCAACTAAAGTTGAGACTAAATCTCCAGTATCAATAGTAACATGCTTTACTTTCCTCTTTATAACTTTTTACAAGACCATTCTCTAAAATTGCAACCACATAGCTTATAGGAGGGGTACAACACATAAGTTGAAACCAAGGTTGTTACAACAAGTCTATATTACCAAGCTTATCATATAGGGTTTCTATACTCTATACATTTCCAAGCCAACTCTGCAGACTTTCATCTTTAAGTGTAAACCATATCTAATAGAAAGAGCTCAATAAAGTTCCTAGTGCAATGTATCTACCTTTATATATACTAAGTTAGTGGTCTATGCTACATGAATTCTAATCTATTCTAAACACTATGTGTGTTATATGCCATTAATATATAGTATAACATTATTCTCTAAAACCTTCTATGTTCTTTCATTGTATCATGTGATTGTATGACTATGACAGTGAAAATAAGAGAATAAAAAGAAAAACAAAGTCTACCATCTTTAACTCTGACACTTCTATATTATGTAACTGTATTCTATGTGATATTTCTCATATATACTTAGCATGATTAAACAAGTTGATAATAAAATAAAAAAGAAAGAAAGAAATATGAATTATTTAGAATAGGTTAGTATAGATCTCTTATAGTAGTGTATAAAATAAGGAATGTATTATCTTGACCAATAGTAGCTACAATATGAAAAAATTCAACTTAACTAGTATAGTCAGTCAAGCTCTTGTTCATAAACAGTGGTAGTTATAACAGTACTACTAGATATCAAAGCAACTAAAGTCTATAATCTATTGAAGAAAACAAAAAACAGCAAGTATAATACAGTATGAACAACTAATAGCTACTTATTAATTATAATAATATTATGGTATACTTAAACCCTTATATTTTATCTTGATTTTTATTTTATTTTATTTATTTTTCTTGATTTGATTTTTTATTTTATTTTATTTTTCTTTTTGTTTTTCTTTTAACCAATAAAAAGGTATGTGACATCATAAATTTAAAAGAAAGTAAAAGAATTTAGAAAGATAAGTTAAAGAGTATAGTTATAGTATATCTGTCTTATAGTAATAGTATGGTAGACTTATAAATGATACATGTACTTAAGAGTAGGGTTATTTATTGATATAGAGAGTAGCAATACATTAGGAACTTCTTATCAAATTCTCTTGTAATCTCTAGAAGATTTTTTATGATATTAGACTACTTAGTATACTATTAACTATCTTGGTTAGTAGTTGCCACAACTAATAAAGACTGTTGGTAAATAGCTGTTTGTGATTAATATTAGATTATAAGGCATAATATCTAGTAGATATACTGTTATTAAGTTATATACTTGTATTATATTATTATAGTCACATAATAGAAAGTATTATAATATTATATCTTATAGTAGTTGGATATTATCAAGCATGGTTCTTGTATTAAGCAGAAGTTTATAATTTGTTGCATAGAGTAAAATAGTATTTATGCTAAGTACCTATGGAAAGAGTTATATTTAAAGTCATATACATATTACCTAATGTAATGTTACTTTATCATCTAACAAGTTATGTATTATAATTAAAGACTCAGAGTTAATAAAAGAATCTTGTATAGGGTTTACATAAGAAAAATCAATAGAGTTTCTAGTGCAAATTTATCTATCCTATATATACTAGTTTAATGATCTATACTAAGCTATATATAATCTATTATTTTTATTTTATTTTATTTTTTATAATCAACAATTTATAACATGGGGCACAATGGCAGACCACGGTAACTACTTGGTAGCTACAATACATTGATGGGCAAGCAACATGAAAAGGAAAGAGAAAGAGAAGAAAGAAAAATAAAGAAGAAGAAAAAACAAACTACTTTAGGCTAACAGGATCGCTACATTACTGTACTCTACTTTTGAAGGAGTTCCTGTTGTTTTCTACCATGCCAATCTCTATTGAAACGGTTGTGCCAGTATGGACAACTATAGCTGTCCGCTTGGTGATCACCTTTGCAGTTCATGCATTTGAAGACATGAGAACATGGTTCACCTTCCTTGGTAGCTGCTCGATTTGTTTTCTTGTTCTCCATGCAACACCATGCTTTCTCTCTGTGGTGTTCGGTCATATGAGCTCCATAGCATTTGGCACACCTGGAGATATGAGAGCGGCAGCTAAGCGTCGAATGACCCCACTTCCAACAGTTCTTGCACTGCAGAACACCTGGGTTCATATTGGTACCTTTGACAGTAGCAATGAATCGTCCAATGTTGAAGCGACGATTGATGATGTTCTTTGCTAAAGAACTACTCTGGGAATCCCATATGTCCAACCATACCACCGCCATGTCTGATTTAGGAGATACTTTGATGATGCAAGGTTTTGAGGCCAGCGTGACACCATTGAAGAGGTGGGTTTCCTTGAGAACACCTTCGATAAAGTCAGGGAATATAATGTTCTGATCGAATTCATACAGAAGTCCAATGATTTTCATATACGACTTGGACTTTGGAAAATGAGGGCTCTCAATCAAGTCAGGATCAACATTTTGTATATTCTTGAGATATTTTTCAATTGTTGATAAATTGAGATCATTTGTGGGTTTGTTGGTCGTGATGATGATTCCATTGTTTGTACATCAAATGAAATCTGCAATTATGTCTGATTTGGAGTTTTTCAGACATTTGTTGACATTAGCGATGTGAATGTAGACTGAGTTGATGATCAACTCAGCACTATGTTTAGCTATTGGTATAATGACTTCCTTCCTCGACGGCCCTCTAGTCGTCATGTTGATCCTGGATTTCTTGTTATCCTCTCTGCTATTCTTTATTTTTAGTACTTTTCCTACTTCGTCTGCCAACAAAGCAGGAAATGCTTCCTTGACTCACACAATGTTTTCGATGTGCGAGAGGTTAGATTTGGCAGCCTGTACATAAGACTTCTTCATAATTGATGGTTTGGGGTCCTTCTTGACGGTACTCTTGATGTTCTTGGTGGGAGGAGGAGGGGCCATCGACTTGTTTGTGATGATAGGAGGAACAACCTCTGTAGAGGGCAGAGGAGTGGGAATGTTTGACTCTTTATTCAAAGATGAGGGTGATAGTTGATTTTGACTGTAGAAAGGTGCAATACATTCTCTGATACATTTCCTAATGGTCAGAGTCTTTGCTTTATTCAAAATAAGAGAATCCCACTTTGTCGCATATATGGTGTCAATTAACTTCCAAAGTTGCTCAACAACCAGTGAAAATTCACCCCCATTGTCCCTTTGTCAACTGGGTGACGTTTGATATAATCTCTCAATCGTCTGATGGATTTAAACATTGATTCGGCATCTTTGAGGACCATGTCCCCTGTACCAAATATGGATAATACATGGTGAGCTCCATCCCATGCACTTGTGACTGCTGGTTGACCTTCACTGTAATCTAATACAGATGGCGCAGCAGGTACTGCCCTGTTCTTGCCGTTTGAACCCATATTATGTAATGGAACATGAGGCGATGGAACGTGTTCACTTGCAGGAGGAACATGCAGAGGGAGTGAGGCAGGAGCTTGAGGAGAATCTGTGCTCCAGTCCATATCTGCATCCTCCTGAGGCCTCCAGAAACCAGGGCTTAGGAATGGGCTAACAAAAGGCGACAACTGTTTCTTGTTGTTGGATTGTTTTGGTTTCATATTGAACTCGCTTGTAGTAGTGAAGGAAAATGAAGATATTACAAAACGCTACTTATTTCCTATGAGCACTAACTACACAAGATGGTGGTAGGAGGAAAGAAGTGTTGTCCTATATAATCTATTATAAAGGCTATATATTATCTATAAGATTAATATGTAGTAAATATACTATATAATATCATTGTTCTGGAACTTTCTATACCTTTTTCCTATGTCATATGATCATATAACTGTAACATGTGTGAACAACTTGTAATATCATACTAAACTCTGATTTGAGTCATAATTAAAATAAATAAATATTATATACTATCTGAGTATATTTAATATATTTGACTTTATTATGGATAATAATTATCTAAGCTTTTCTCTACCCAAAACATCTACAGGAGTGGATATTCTTCTTTTAGTCCACACATTACTTCTAATATAGATTAATCTGGTTTCATTTTATGTCAGATCACTTTATTACTAATTATATAGCTTCTTATGATCTTTATAAGGGGATTAGTCTTACATTGAGGAGTTATCAGTGTTTAGAAACTCCAGATAATAGAAACTCCAGATAATATTTGGATAAGATATTCTACTGTTATACCACTACTATATATACTATAGTAGAATAGTCCAAGTATATAGTCTGTGCACTTAACCAACCAATATCTATGACTATAATTAACTAAATAATTATAATACTACTATAACAGACTAGATAACAAGGATCAAGATAAAATAAAGGCAGTTATCAGTCTATTAGAAGCTAGTCTAGGTAATGACTAGTTTGTAAGTATAACTAAACCCCTATAGAGTAAATCTAGACTTACAATATTACTAATATCTCCTGATAATTTTCATGGAACTCTGGACTTGATTTTTAAAGACTTTAGTATACTTAGAGTAGTTATCTATCTCCTCTAATTTTTAGATAGACCTAATACCAGTATTTAAGATATATAAATACTCTGTAATTCTTAGCTTGAAAATCACCTAGTATATTATACTGTTCTGAGTATACATGCTTGGAAGTTTGAATTTCAAAATGATTCTCTTCCTGTTCCAACTTCCTCCCAAAATATAACTATTACAACATGTAAAAAAACAGCTCATCCACTAAATCCAAGATTATCCTGGAATTGCATTTGCATATGTTGGATAATGTTTCCATGCTTTTCTGATGTCTTCTGTAAATTTTCCTATGGATAGCTTCTTTTTCTGGGCATGTTCTATACCTAATGATAGAAAATAAAATAAATAGAGCTCACTATCTTCAACTCTGACAATTATATATATTAGAGTAGAACTTAGTATATGATATATGGACCAAGTATAATTTGTATAAGTAGTAGTCTAATTTAACAGAACTTCTTCTTTAGTTCTTTTGTTCTTTCTATTATATAATTATTATAACTTGAGAATAGTAGTTACAATATATGGATAGATCAAGTATAAGACTTATTTAGAGCTATATTAATCTAATGTCAACAACAGCTTTAGCTTCATCTTATATATTGCACTAACTACTTACTACTGTTACAAACTTCATTCAACTTGTATCTCCATAACCAGTATGTTACAAACTTAAGACCTTAGAGTTGGTCAAAAGAAGGAACCTTGTATTAGGGTTAACACAAGAGAACTCTATAGAGAACTCTATACAGGATTGTTTATCTCATATACCAAAACTTCATGGTCTGTGCTAACTACTTCTAGCCTACCCTAAACAGCTATGTGTTTGCCTTAAGGTCAACATATGTTGTATACATTATATAACATCATCTTTCTAGAACTTTCTATATGTCTCATAACTTGTGATCATGTCATCTGATGTGATTACATGATCTTGTCACTCTAACCCTAACTCTAAGTTCTAAAAATAGAAAAATGGAAAATAAATCAAGTCTACTACTTTTATCTTTGACATAGTAGACTGATTTTCATAAATAATTTGTACTAGAAAGCTCTCAATGAGAACTATTTGTACATATATGGAATATACAAAAGTGACAACAGATTACTGAGATATCAAACCATCAGTAACTATAAAGGTTCATTGGCTAATATTTCATGAACAGCTGGATAGATTCTGTCAAGATAACTAGATAAAGACTATGGTAATATAGTAGAGATTACAACTCTAGAGAAATTCTAAGAGAATAGAATAGGACTTCACAGAGGTAACAGCTACTCTAAGTACCCAAGAGTTTATTTTAATCAAGCAGAATATTAGATAGAACATTCAGTCACTTAGCTACAAAATAATGATGCCAGATAGTCAGATATCTCAATGAAATATTGCTGGATAGTAAGGGCTTCTTGGTTGGTAGATGGTTATAATGGGTCAAGGTTCAAAAGAGAGTATATAAGTATTCAACAGTATCATAGTAAGACATTAGTGCTGGACTTGGAGAATAAGATAACTATGAGATTTATTTGGGCTCTAGTAGGTGTTACTAACTTGAATTTAGACAAAGTAGAGAATTATATATCATATAGTGATTAGTATTCATAAAGATACAAGTATATCAATATAGTGATATAATTAGTTATCTTCTAAAATTAGCTTGACATCTGCTATGACAGATGAAAGCTCTATCAGCTACAAGTTTTGATTATATGATGAAAAAACTTACATATAGACAATTACTCTTTTGTATATATATCTTTATATCTGAGAATTAAATCTCAGACTTAACAATAGCAATTAAATCACTCCTGAACCTCTTAAAGTTATAACCATATAGCTATCATAAAATAAAATACTCACTTATTTGTGACATCTGAATCTTGAATATACTTTTAGATAAAGTATCTACTGGTTGGAAATACTCAATTATTATAACATAAACTGTGGCTAGAGTAATTATAGAAAATAACTAAGAATATAATATAATAAAAAAATCTTATCTAGGACTGATATAAATCTTATTTGTTATGGAAAACAAGTATTTTAGAGTAGATCTATAATAGATATAGAGTATATATAATAGATACATGTAGATTCAGATAGTGTTAGGATAACTGGATAAAATCATGAAAGAAGTTTGGAAATTTGGAAAATTCTTAGTATATTAAATATTATTGTATACTCTAAATCCTAAATTTTATATTTTGTTTTTATTTTATTTCTATTTTACAGTGAATAAGGAGTCATATGTTTAAAGTCACATAATATGATGTTATCAGGAATATGATCACTATAATATAATATAGAAAAAAGTAAAAGAATTTAGAACAATAATATTATTAGATAAGATTATAGTATATTGTTCTCTTATAATGAACATATATAGTTTAGGATAGTGTAAATTATAGCTAGTACAAACAATGATGTATCTATATGAATAATGTAGTAATGAAACAAGAATTTCTTATTAAGTTTCTTTTATGGTCTCTACTAGAGTTATTGTAAGGTTACTACTTGAGTTTTAGCCTTATGCTATCTTTGTTACAACTTAGATTCAAGTGTCTAAGTAGAAGTGGAACCTTGTATTATTTAATACAAAAAAACTTGGTAGAGTTTCTAATATAGATATATCTACTTTCTATATACTTCTAGTACATAGTTTATATATACCTATATCTAGTCTACTCTAAATGTTATGAGTTATATAGATAAAAGTTATTATGTCATATGATATTGTGACTGTGACTGTGACAATTGTGACAGTCATGCATAATGATACATTGTTTCTTCTTCATTAAGTTTAAAATAAGAAAAGAGATAGAAAAATCAAATAAGAACTTAAAAAGAAGAATAATAAAAAGAAAACAAGTTCACTGTCTTTAATTCTGACAATCTTGACTTATGATTACTACAATATTGAACAGCTAACCAATTACATAACATATCTCTAGAAAATCTTAAGAAAATAGTATTACAAAGCATTTTACTTACTAAGCACTTATATTATATTCAGTAGTATAACTAATATGATAATTGATATTTTACAATGAGTTTAATATACTACTACTACTTGTCCTACATCACTCATACCACTAAACACTATTGATAAGTGATTATTAGTTATCCATATTATAATATATGATTGTACTATTCTTCTAACAAATAGAATAAAGTTCCTGAAGATAATAATATCAAGTCTATTCTGACATGTTGGAGTACTGCTTATATAAGCATAGAATGATGATACTTTAGTAATTAGTAACTATTAGAATTAAAGGAGCTAATTAAGAGATAGAGATAGAGTACTTAGCAAGTATGTTTAATATATGAAAAATTAAATAAAATATATGTAGAAAAGAACAACAGAAGACTATAGAAAACTACAGAGCATTATAATGAAGTTGAAGAATACAGAGAAAAAAATATGTTTATATTTTTAAGTATAATTATAGATAGTTAGGAAGAGGTTTATAGTATAAGAAAGTGAATTAACATTAATGTGCAGAATAGTAGATGGGTACAGATTACAAATCCAAGTATGATAAAGTGGTAAAAAAGCAGAGAATACAAAGAAGCAGATTTTCTAGTATTTAGGCTGTAAAGAAATAAGCTAAAAGATTAAGAATAGAAATCTTGCTTATTATTAAGATAGTAGAAACTAAATGTGATAGAGGTAAGAAAGTCTAACAGAGCAGTAAAGAGTTTAAAGTAGGTTCTCTTATAGGTAGGATTATATAATAGTATATAATAGATAAATCCAGTGGGAACTATCAGAAAACTAAATATTTTGTAACATTACTAGTTCTTTTTTGTTTTTAACAAACTCTAACTTCTGGTATAAAATAATTGGACTTTAATATCAACTCTACTATTTCTATACTCAAAATCTACTGGCTATATGCACTTATATAATTATTATTCTGTTCTTTCTATTAATATCAGACAAGCCTTTGTTTTTGCTAGTAAATATTCTGTATTTTTCTATCAGGTTTCTGACTATATAGATAATAATATAATTTCTTGGTTATTCTGCTAGATTAGTATGAACTCTAAAGTATTTATAATAGTTGTTGTACTTAGGAAACCTTATCCTATCACAAAATGAACTACTCACTTATTTGTGATATCTGAACCTTGGGTGCACTCTCAGAGGTTTAGAAGTGATTCACAAGTTCAATAATAATGACAATGATGATTAAGACCAATAAAGATAATAAAGAATAAAGATTGATGTAAATTGATGTTGTTAAGTCTGAGGTCTAATCCTCAGACACAAAAGTATATATATAAGATGGTGATGGTCTGTATGCAAGCTGTTGCTATCACATGATCAAAACTTGTACCTGATGGGAGCTGTCAGGCTAATTTTAGAAGGTAACTAATTATGTCACTATATTGATATGCTTGTATCTCTACCAA
>Ga0157358_1001390_pt1 | contig 10626 bp, 7 predicted proteins | sample AttcapACBM2_FD_111484 | JGI IMG/M metagenome (GOLD analysis project Ga0157358, IMG submission 111484) | Fungus gardens microbial communities from leaf cutter ant in Botucatu, State of São Paulo, Brazil - Atta capiguara ACBM2 | ecosystem: Host-associated > Fungi > Mycelium > Unclassified ...
ATAGAGTTCCTAGTACAAAGTAGTCTACCTTATATACTAGTCCCCATGGTCCGTGCTAACTACTGTGCACCCTACCCTAAATGACCATGAGTATTACATGAGGTTAGCATATGTTGTCCATGCTGTATAATGTCACTTTGTTCCAGAACCTTCTACTTCATTCTTCTAAGTCCCATGATCAGTCTTGTGACTATGCTATCAGATTGTGACTGATGTGACCGCGTGACTGATAACCCCTAACCTGAGTTGTTCTAAAAATAGAAAATAGAAAATAAAAGACAGAAAATAAAATGAAAGAAAGAAAATAAAAATAAATGAAGTCCACTGTCAACGATCTTGACATTCCTCGCTTCAAGGCCACGAATCATTAAAGTATTGCCTATGTCAGATATGGCGATAGTCTGGATCGATATCTGGGACAACCAAAATGGCAACAACACCAAGAAAATTATCAACAGGCAATTTAATGTTGGAAACATAGTCATTACGGTGAGAGGTACCAACATGAACCCTAGTGTCCCTCAGTGCAAGAATTGTTGGAAGTGGGGTCACTCAGCTGGAGTTTGTAGAATCCAAAGGTCAAAATGCACTAAGTGCAATAGTCCTCATCTCACAGATAATCATCAGAAGTTTGTTTGATGTTGCAAAGCTAACTCTAAGATCAACCTATCTAGACTTGAAATGAAGAAGGGCAAGCTATGCCCTCACTCATTCAAATGTCTCAATTGCAAGGGACCTCACACCGCTGACTCAGTCAAATGTTCATTCTGAAAACACCATTTCAACAAAGAGTGGCACACCAAGGAATATGCTCATCTCCAGGAAGCTAGGAGAGAATCAATCCACTCTAACATGAGCAATACTAGAAAATAATCTTAAAAGATTTAAAGATCTTTTCACAAAATGTTTAGAAAAGCAACTTTTTAATCAACACTATCCTTGAAGTCAACCAAGATTTTGACATCTTATTTATCCAAGAGCCATCATGGACAACTCTTAGATCTATCCCAAGTTTAATGAATTCTAAAGATGTCCCTTTATTAGGGGTTTCTAACCATCCCAACTGGCTTACTTTTGCTAGAAAACCATCTTCTTTCAACAAGTCTCCAAGAGTCATCATTTATATTAACATCAGACTTTTGTCCCTTCATTTTTCATTTAGAAAGGACATTATTAATCATAGGGACATTATTCTCACTTCCTTTTTCAACAATAACTCTATCTTTTGGATTATAAATGTTTGTTCAGACTCTTCCCATACTGCCTTAAAGTATTTCAAGGATACTGAGGTGAATTTGTTGGATTTATTAATTATGGCTGGCAATTTCAATATTAGGGATAGTTTTTGGGATCCAGCTTTTCCTCATCATTCTTACCTTTGTGACAATCTTTTGATTGTTGCAGACTCTTTTAATTTAGAACTTTCATATCCTACTAACAATGTTCCCACTAGGTATTCAGACTCTGATAGTGGTTCCAACTCAACCATCAATCTTATATTCCTTTGAAGTAGTTCAAGAGAACTCAATAGTCATTCTATTCTTCCAGACTTACGACTCTCCTCGGATCATGCACTACTGACTGTCATGATTGGTAATACTGAAGAAAACATTGATTTGTTCAAATTTTCCATTGCAAAAAACAGTGAAGAGGAATCTAGATTCATAAGTCTCACATGCTACCAAAAGCATCAACACTGACAACTTAGTCAATTCTTTCAAACTAGAAGAAGCAACTAAATCTCTTGCTTCAAGAATTGATTGTGCTTGGAAAGCAAATTCAAAATGAATTAAAATTACAAAACAGTTCAAAAGTTGGTGGAACAAGGAATGTAACAATGTCTTGAACACTTATCGATCTTCGAGAAGTCAGAAGAATTGGAAAGGCTTCAAGAACAAAGTCAAAGCCACAAAACAATCTTTCTTTGATAATAAAATTCAAGAAATCGTTAATAAAAGACAAGGACCCTGGAAACTCATGAATTGGGTCAACAAGAAGAAATTACCGGTGATAGAAACTATCAAATACAATGATCAGCAATGTTTGGATATCAACAACTTGTGGTATGCTCTTCACTCCACTTTCAATATGGCTAACAATCATCAAGTGGATACAACTATTCTTGATGAAATAAGTAACAAATCCATTGTACCTTGGCCAGAATTTTCAAGAGAAGAGTTCAAATTTGCATTATCAAGTTGCAATAATCTTTCTGCTCCTGGCCCAGACAAGCTTTTGTGGAATCACCTCAAGATTATTTTTGAAGACAATAAATATCTTGATACCTTTGTCCAGATTGCTAATGCCTGTATCAACTTAGGATATTGGCCATCGCACTTCAAGATTTCCACTATGATTGTTATACCTAAGCCTAACAAAAAGTCATATGACTTTCCTAAATCATTTAGACCCATTTTTCTTCTTAATATAATAGGTAAACTTATTGAAAAGGTTATAGGAGAGAGGCTTCAATTCAACACAGTGTCTAATGATTTTATCCACCTGAGTCAACTAGGTGGTCTCAAGTTCAAATCAACAGTCAATGTGGGTGTTGCTCTTATGCACACTATTCAAACTGGTTAGGTTAAAAACTTAACCACTAGTACTCTCACATTCAATATCACTCAATTTTTTCCATTGCTCAATCATCAGCTCCTTTCTCTCATCATAAAGAAAGTAGGCTTTGATCAACATATCAGTTCTTTCTTCGCCAATTACATAGTGAATAGGAAGACAAACTACTCATGGAACAATTTTTCTTCCTCTACTTTTAATATCAACATTGGAGTATGTCAGGGCTCTGCACTCTCTCCTATTTCATCTGCTCTCTATCTTTTACCATTTATTTATATCTTAGAAAATTGATTGAAAAACCTAAAAATTCCTACTTCCTTTATTTCTTTCATGGATGACAGTCTTTTTATCTCTCAGAGCAATTTGATTGACATTTCAAACAGTTGTCTCTATTGTAGCTACAATATTCTCACTAACCTTCTTGAAAAATTCAGTCTTGTAGTCAAACATTCCAAGACTGAAATTTTTCATTTCAACAGATTCCATGGAGTTTTCAATCCACCTCCTCTCAATCTTTCTCCTTTAGAAGGAAACATTCTTCTACCCAGCAATACTTGGAAATACCTGGGTTTTATTTTTGATAGAAAGTTAACATTTCACTAACATGTTGACTTTTACGTGAACAAGGCTATATCTATGGTCAAATGCATGAAATTGCTTGGTAACTCAAGTTGTGGTATTAATCCTCTTCAAAAACATCTTTTCTATAGATAATGTGTTCTACCCATCACACTCTATGGGTCTCAATCATGGTTTTATAACCATGCTTCAATGGCTTACCACATGAAGATTTTAAACAAAATGCAAAGATATACTACAATATGGATATTGGGGACCTTTAAAACCTCTTCTTCATATGGTGTAGAAGCCATAGCAGGTCTTATCCCCATCAGACTCCACCTTCAAAAACTAGGTGGTAGATCCCAACTTTGAGCATACAAACTTCCTCATAACCATCTCCTATGTTTACTTATCAACTCGAATCTTAACCTATCTTCCAACTTCAAATCTACCACATTGGATTTGCTTACTAATTGTTAATGTTCTTTAGTCAAAGGTCATTTAGTTGACATGGCTAATGGATCCTTCAAATGTTTTTCTTCTTTTTCTTCTCTTAATTAAGAATTTTCTCAAATCGTTTTTCTTTTAATGTCTGTGACAAAAGAAAAGATATTAAATTTCAAGCTTAAGAACTTGATGAATTAACTATATAGAGTCTTCTTCATCTCCTTCGGTCACTCTAATAGCTTTGGATGCTAGCATCAAGAATAACATTGCTATTTCTATCACGCATATTCATATGGTCGATAAACCCTTATGAAGACAATCCACCATGCTGTCAATGTTACAAGTACTGAAGCCGAGTTATTTGCTATTAGATGTGGCATTAACCAGTCAATTCACTTTGACAATATTTTAAAATCATTGTTATCACTGATTCTATTCATGTAGCTCAGAAAATCTTTGATTCCTCAAGTCATCTGTTTCAAACCATGTCAGCTGCTATTCTTTTGGACCTCTATGACTTCTTCAATAGACACGATAACAATTCCATTGAATTCTAGGAATGTCCAAGCTGTCTCAAGTGGCTTCTTCGCAATAAAGTTGACAAAGAAACCAAGACTTTTAATCTTATGCCACTATTTCCATACAAGAATTCATGGGATTTTAACAAGAAAAACAAAAGTGATGATATCATCAAAGCTTGGAAGATGATGTTTCAAGCCTCTGATCTTAAAGGAATTACTTGGACCTTTTAGACAATGACAACAAATTCATTGGACCGACCTATGCAAAAGGTGGATTGTAGCTCAAATTGATTAGCTATTCGAACTCACTATGTGCTCACACAACTAGAGCCATTACAAATCACACTCCTATCAGCGAATATAGGCTTAGGTTCTTCCTAAGGGAAGAATTTAGATGTCTATGTGGTCATTACCTGATTGAATCAAGACGATATATTCTTCATGAATATGTCAGATTCAATAGCTACTGGAATCCAAGAAGAGACTCTTATAGTCATTTCATCATGTTTTTGGAGTTGAACCCAAATGCATTTTCATTTTGTGATTTGTTAGGATAATTTTCTTCTTTTATTTATTATGTTTCTTTTTTCTCTTTTTCTTTCTTTTTCTTCTTTTCTTTTCTTTTCTTTTTTTTTCTTTTTCTTTCTTTCTTTCTTATATAGTTTCATCCCTTTGTATGTAGTTATGAAAGTAGCTACTACAGTCTGCCTACATGCTCAGTGTAATAAATTGTTGATTATAAAAAAATAAAAATAAAAAAAGTGGAAAAAGAGTCAGATTTATATATATTAAGAGTACATATTTAATATTTCTTAGCCTTGCAGATATCTTGACAACCAGAGCAGTATAAGATATTATATTATGACTACTTTTTTTTTCTATCAGTTTACCTCAGAGTTATATCTTATATAAGATAGACAGATTGTACTTAGAAACTCCATTGAGTTTTCTTGTATTAATCCAATACAAGGTTTATCTTTTGCTCTTATTGTTTGAGCTCATGTAATATTAGTAGTATATAATATGGACTAGTTTGTAACAGAAAATCCATTGAATTCTCTTGTATCAACCCAATACAAGGTTTTTCTTTTACATTAATACTTTGAGATTTAAGTTGTAATACAAGAATGAGGTCTTACTTATTCAGCTAAGATACTGTAAGCAATTTCTATTCCAGATATATCAAATAGCAGAATATAACATTTACCACTTTCAAGATCTGTTTATTCTCATTAGAGATTTTATCAACATTGTAAATAGATACAAGCTTAAAGTTTATATATATTTAAGTAATGCTTTTATACAAAGTCTTAATGCATGAAAATATTCATAACTCTAGAGTTTACTAAGATGTGTATAGAAAAGACTCAGTGCTCAGTAATATTAGTAGTCATAAGAAAAATGAAAAAGTACAAGGAAGTTTTGTAAACATTGAGAAAGTTAATAGTAAGATGTAAAAGGGGTCACTTTTGTAACAACTACTAATCAGCATAATCAATAGTATACTAAAGTCACAAGAGAACTTGACAAGGAGTCCTCAATGTATTTCTATATTATATATACTACTATTACAAGTTCTACTCTAAACTATATGTATTGTTTATAAGCCTATTATACTATTACTACAAGGCAAACATATTTCAACTATGCCTTTGACATCATTGTTCTAATTCATTCTATTATGTTCTAGACCTATGACATCACATCATGTTATATGCTTTTTCATTATCTAAGAAACAAAATATATTTGGTTCCAAATATTGCTATATCTTGATATCCTTCAAAATTCTTTATCAGCTTCTTCTATTGCTCTATAGTTGTCTTATGCCAAGTCCACCTGTCCAGAAAACACATTCCCATAGTGATACTCCTTGTCAACATCTAATCTAAAAGTCCACCTTCCATGGTAGTAATGCAACAATCTGGAGATTCCATCTTCTATAATGGAGATACTCCTATCTGACTCAGTTTTCTATGGCAGAGTCATACTACCCCTATTCATGTCTCAACACTGAAACCCTAAGCATTTCATATAGTATATATATGTATATGAGATTAGTAGTTACACTGTAATTTGCTAGTCTAAGAACTGACAAAGATAACTTCTATTGAACTTGATCTCCAGTATTCAATAGCAACACACCAATTAGTACTCACTTCTATTTTGGACTTCTTTCTTCTATCAGAAATTGCAACCATGTGGTAGATAGACAGTGTAGTATATAAACTAAAGCCAAGATTGTTCCACAAGTCTGCATATCTCCAAGTCCATCTCACAAACTTTCACCCCCAGTATGAACCACACCTGACAGTAGTCAATTGCCTAATACCTAACCTCACTGGATACTTATAAACTACATAGTTAGGATTCCTACAGTATGTTATGGGAAATTCACACTTATTGAGTAAATCTATAAAAATAATATAAGAGACAAATGAACTATGAGACTTAACAGAAGTACACATGGAAGTAGGTTAGAAGCATTAACATAGTACTAAAGATATACCACTTACTTATAGAAAAACCTAGGATGACAAAGTAAGATTTCTAGAGATAATAGATATTCTATATAGCTATAAGATATATTCTAATCTTCTAGATTAGCTTACTTGAGAATAAATGATAAAGATAGCATAACCAGGAATATTTCTGATGAAGATGTCTAGAATATTAGTCTAGAAAGTAAAAGAGATTACCATTAGTATGAAATAAAAGATCAAACTCAAAAGTCAATTGTAGAAGTAGTAGGGTTGAGAGAATAAGCACTACAAGCTTTAATAGTGATGTTTGGCCTCAGGTCAGAGAAGCAAATACTACAAGCTTTGTTAGTAGTATTGAGTCTGAGGTCTAGAATGTTATGAGATACTTTTGACATGGATAATTTTTATTTTCTTTTTTTATTTTCTGACTTTATAGGAATTTTGTTTTATTTTGTTTTCTTTTTGGACAATGAAGAGGCACATGACAATGAAGTCACATGACATGTCACATGATGTGATGTCATAGGCCTAGAAGGTGGTAAAAGGATCTAGAAGATGACATCAGGGCACATGTATACAACATGGTGACCTTGAGGCGAACATGAGGAAGGAGTATGGACATAAGGGCAGGGTTAATTATTAGTAGCACAGACCATGAGGACTTTGTATAAATAGGACTCTAATTAAGAAGAGGCTCCTTGTCAAGTTCTCTTGTGAATTCCCCATTTGATATTCCATCCTAAGAGATTTACTACCTTGTGCGGTCATTTGTCATTGTGATAAGTGGTTGCTATAACATAGAACCCTATGGACTTATGTGGTAATATTAGAGCTAAAAGAGCAAGTCCTCCTTATATATGTGAATGACAATCTTGGCTTGGACATTAAATATGCTATACATAGCATTGTGTGGTTATAATTTAGAAAGTAGAGATCAGAATTTAACTGAGAATGAGTGTAACACTTAATCCAAGTTGATCATCAGACTAAGGAATCATATATGGTGATTATTATTCTTGAATATAAAGGATAGTTGTTCTAAGAATAAGAAACTGCATATAGTCTGCATTTATCAAACACTAAGAGGATCATTAGAAACTCTATAGAACTTGTTGTAAAATTGAGTTAATTGCAATATAGAGATGGTCTATACCAAAAGAGGATACTTGGATCAGATTTTGGTTGTTTATCTGGAATAGATAGCAGATAATGATGAGCTAGTATGTGATACAGTAGTAGCATTCTCTAGCCAGTATTATCAGAAGTACAATATGAAAGCACTAACTAGATATCAAAGCTAAGCTTGATATTGTACACTTTGAGTATAACTGGTTCAGTGACTGGTATATTTCTAACAAGTATATATAGTAGGATTTGCAAATAGCATTTATTGTTATAAGAACATCTGGAGAAAGTACTGATGGTAGCTATGTTACAAAATTTATTCAGCTTATATATTAACAACCAGTAGACAAATTTTCACAAAATAAGTTGTGTTAGAAAGCCCCAAATAAGAGCTATCTGTACATATGTGGGATGTACAAAAGTGACAACAAACAACTGAGATATCAGGTCATCAGTAACTGTAAAAGCTTTGTTGGCTGATATCTCATAAACAGCTAGATGGATTCACATGATCAAACTTGTGTTGGAAAGTGCTCATCAAATTGTCTTTATTGATACATCATATACCATATAGTAATAAGTATTCATAGAGATATAAGTATATCAATATAGTGATATAATTAGTTATCTTCTAAAATTAGCCTGACATCTGCTATGATAGATAACAGCTCCTATCAGATATGAGTTTTGATTATGTAATTGAAACAGTTTGTATACAGACTATTACTATTTTATATAAATACTTCTATATCTGAGGATTAGATCTCAAACTTAATAATATCAATTATCATCATTTATTATTTATTATTATCATTGATATCTGTATTGATTTTCATTATTATTGTTATCATTATTGAACTTCTGAATTACTTCTAAACCTCTAAGAATATATCCAAGGTTCAGATATTATAAACAAGTAAGTAGTTTATTTTGTAATAGGCTAACATAGAGTATAAAGGAGATAAAAGACTGCTTATGACAAATATAAATGACTGAGAAACTCCATGACATTTGTAGATTATTAAAAAAGATAAGAGTGATGTTTTGAATGGATTAGAAAGCTTTGTTAGCTTATCTTGCCTGGTTGATTCATTGTATAGCTTCAAACTATATTATGAGATTTATATCTTTGGGTTAACCTATAAGTAATATTATTATCTGATTTTGGATTGATGTTTAAGGCTACGGTAGAATGTTACTTACTAATCCAATTACATCTGTTATCTATTCCAGATAATGTTTAACACATCTAAGCTAATTATCCTCTTCTAATATGAATCATTCTATATTCTAATCACTAATCATGTTATGGACAAGTACTCTTTATTGATAAACTCTATAAAGTTCCTAATAATAATCTATAAAAGAACCCTACTTTTTATTATACTCAGTCAAGCAAGTTCCTTCAACTACATATACTATAGGCTTTTCTACAGATATTACTACTTCTTTACATCCTGTGGGCTTAGTTACAGACTTCACTACTTCACTATACCTTGTCATATATCAAGTTTACCCATTCTGAAGATGTTCCTGCAGCAGTAATGCAACAATATAGATATTCAGTCTTCTATAATAGTAATACTCCTATTGAACTCAGTTTTCCATAACAGAGTTCTCCTATCCTACTCCTGTCGGTGCTTTACTACTGAAACCTCCACTTGGGGTGATAGGGGCAATATACTGAAACTCTGAGCATCTCCTATATTTTATATAAGACCAGTAGTTACACTATAATTTACTAGTCTGATAATTGACAAAGATAATTCTTATTGAACTCAATCTCTGGTGTTTAATGACAACACACCCAATTAACACTCATCTTCATCTCAGACTTAATTTACTCCTCTACAGTTGTGACCATATGGCAAACAGATAGTGTAGCACATAAGCTGAAGCTAAGGTCATTTTACAAGTTCACATTACCAAGCTCTTACTATAGAGTTTACACACTCTGTGCATTTTCAAGCTAACTCTGTGGACTTTTATCTCCTGGTGTGAACTGTGTCTGACAAACCTTTGAATACTGCTACTAGACCTATAAACTTTGCTATTACAAAACTCAAATCCCATGCTCACAACCTGCTTTTTTAAAAGACTTTTTAAACTACCAATTTACCACTCTTTATTATTCCAAATATACTCTGTCTCTTCAGATAATATTCTAGATATTTTGACTTAGATTCCTGACTATCTGTATACTATCATTCTGATAATCAGCTTAGTATTGTTTTACTAGATTGCAATGGACAGTAAAGTATTTAGAATATTAGCCACTTAGTTATATTTGGGAAATCTCATTCTGTTCTCTTATATTTTTATAAAGGTGAACAGTATTTAGTATTTAGTTAATAGTTGTTGTAATATAATCCTAGATTTTCCAAAAGATTGAAAACTCAGTATAATTCCATTAGTTTCCCTAACATATTCCTCAGTAACTAACAAGCCTAGAGTAGACTTAGTATTCACTATTATTAGAAAATAAAATCCTATATTCAAGAATGATAATTACCATATATAATTTCTTAGTCTAATAATCAACTTGGATTAAGTGTTACACTCATTCTCAGTAAAAAACTCTTCTCTACATTCCAAATTATAGCCATATATTAGGAGTAATTTACACTTGTCAAGGATATTTGTAAATATAGTACAGAAGATGAAATGAAAAAATGGACTTGGTAATATGAAGAAACAGAAAAGACTAGAAGTGATGATATATAAATAATCAACCTTAGCTTCAATAAAATATATTTTACCTAACTTATTTATTGCATGGTTGTAATTTTAGATGATGGAAGATTAGAAGAAATGAAGATAAGTATAGCACAAGTCAAAGTTAATAATTAGACTAAGAAACTATACATAGTAGCTAAGTTCTTAAATATAGAAGTATTAATCTAATAATATTCTACTA
>Ga0157358_1001391_pt1 | contig 10625 bp, 16 predicted proteins | sample AttcapACBM2_FD_111484 | JGI IMG/M metagenome (GOLD analysis project Ga0157358, IMG submission 111484) | Fungus gardens microbial communities from leaf cutter ant in Botucatu, State of São Paulo, Brazil - Atta capiguara ACBM2 | ecosystem: Host-associated > Fungi > Mycelium > Unclassified ...
AGTATTTTAGTATTTTAGAGATCTGTTTAATTACTTCTTTAGTTTACTTCATGTATTTAAGGCTGGTAGTTATTCTATAATAGCTAGCCTGATAATTAACTAAGGTTAACATCAAACTCTAATGTCAATAGCAATACACTTCTTTTTATTTTTATAACTTCTAATTCAATACTTTAAAACCTTTCTTTAAAATTATAACTCTATGGTTAGCAGAAGATACAATATATAAGTTAAGGCCAAGATTGTTCTGGAAAGTTCACATTTCTGTTAGGCTTTGACAAGTTTCCATACTTATTAAACTTTACAGATTTCTTTTGAACTTTTGCTTCTCTCAAGTATAGATATTACAATTAAAGACTCAGAGAGTTAACAAAGAAATCTTATATTAGGGTTAACACAAGAGAACTTGATGGAGTTCCTAGTACAAAACTGTTTATATATGCTAGACTGTTAGTTTGTGTTATACTAGACTTAGCCTATCCTAAAAACTATGTATTTTCCTTAAGATCAACATATGTAAAACATATTATATCATGTCTTCTATTCCAGAACCTTTTACAATATTCCATGTGACATATGACCAATTTGTGACACTGAGTCATGTCATGTGACAGTTTGAGACAGTTATATATAATGTTATGCTAAACTCTAACTCTAAGTCTGAAAAAATAAAAATAAAAGAAAAAAATGAAAAAGTAAAGTTTATTATTTTCAACTCTGTTATTACCTCTTCTTCAAGATTTCTTTTCCAGAGAAACTAACTTCTATTTTTGCCAAAAACAGTTTCTTTCCAACTTCTTTAAATATTTCTCTTTGAATTTTCTATTATCCTATCTATATAATATCTTTGCTGTATATTTTCTGGGCTTCTAAAATTCCTTTCTTCTGCCATATCTAACTTCTCTTATCATCTCACTTCTACATTTATCCTTTCCTCAAATTTTGCTACCATCTCCTTTATATTCTCTAAATCTTCCTCTTTCTCCCAACTCTACTATAAATTTCTTCCATCATACCAAATACTTCACTAACCCTTATATTTTTCTTTTATTTAGGATTTTTTTCCACTTTTCATTTTTAGACTTCTTCTATTTCTACTAGTTTTACTTCCTTTGCCTTTTGTCTCTTTACTTATTCTCTATATTGTACTATCTGACTGACATTCACAACTGGATGAATTCTTGTTGAAGTGGATAGTCATAATTTGACTGCATTAATAGAAACTACTTCATTGATGAAATATGAGCCAATATATCAGTCTACTATCTTCTTTACTGGTCTTTCTTTGAATACCAAGTCCTTTATACTTAACATTACTTTATTTTCTTTTTTCCATCCTTCTACTTCCTTCCTTTCTCTATCTACTTATTACTTTATTTCTTTCTGTGTATTTCTCAATATTGCTTCTACTTCCTCCTATACTTTCTTCATTCTTTTAGCAAACTCTATTATCTTTTTTACTTTGCCTTTTCTTATAATATTCATCTCTATAATCAACTCTTTATCATAATTTGCCATAAATAGAGATATCTTAGTTGCCAAATATATTTTGCTGTTTACTGCAAACTTTGCCATTGCTAACCATTTAGGCCAATTATTTTGCCTATGTTTGATGAAGAACTATAAATATTGTTCCAGCTCTTGATTTATTCTTTCTATCTAACTATTTGTTTGAGGATGGAACAATGTTAACAACTTTGTCTCAATTTCCAACATTCTATTCAACTCTTTAGTTAATTCTGCCACAAACTGTAGTTTCTGATCTGATACCACACTTTCTAGTAATCTATGCAACTTTCATACATTATCTTTAAACAACTTTACTAATCTTTTTGCTGATGTTTTCTTTGTTGTTACTACAAAATGTATTATTTCAGACAACCTATTACATACTACTAAGATCATGTCCTTTCCTACTACTAACAGCAACTTGGTAATAAAGTCCATCATTAAATACATCTATGGTTTTTCTAGTATCTTACTTAGCTTCAACTTTTCCACTAGTACTTCCATTCTATTTTTCATCTTCTGACATATATCATACATATCTATATATTTCTTTACATCTCTTGTCACTCCTAACCACCAATAATTCCTTGTTACCAATTCAGTTATCTTCCATCTTTCTCTATGTCTAGTTAACAGTACATTATAATATAACTAGATTATTTCTACTTTCAACTTCTTGTTCTTTGGCACATACTTTCTTGTCAGATATGCAAAGTCTGGATACTAGTTTTTTCATTTAATATTTTTTTTTTCATTTTCATTTTCATTTATTTTTCTTTTCTAAACTTAGAGTTAGAGTTAGAGTAACATCAGGATCACACTGTCACACATCAGTCACATCAGATAACATAGTCACAGTAATGATCATAAGTCATGAGATTATAGAGAAAGATATAGAAGGTTCTGAAAGGATGATATCATACAATATATACAATACATATTGACCTTAAGATGAACATATGGTTGTTTAGGGTAGGCTAAAGAAGTAGTATGGACTATGGTAGTTTAGCATATAAGGTAGACAATCTTGTATAGAGCTTTCTATTGAGTTCTCTTGTGTTAACCCAATATAAGGTTCTTTTTATTGATCAGTTCTAAGATCTCAAAGTTGTAACATTAGAACTCAATATCTATTTCTCAGACTACTCAACACCAAGCTCTCTCTCTATTTCTTACCATCCTTGACTAAAAAACAACACTGTTCTTTAGTCAAGAAGATATAGCTAGACTTTAGGCTCAAGGGGTATACTAGCTAAGCAGGCAAAGCTTGGCTATTTGTGTGTACCAAAGCCTACTAGTGCATGTTAGACATATTATCTTGTGTAAATGTAATAGTTATCTTTCTTATATCAGTCTTGTACTACAGATACTCTTGTGATCTGTCTATACAAAGGAACAGCAGTTGTTCTTAAGACACTGCTTAGAGTAGAATGGTCTTCTTAGACCAAAATCAAATATAAGTTCATAGTCAGTAGGGAAAAGTAGTTGATAAAACATGTAAGCAGGACAAGAAAAGAGCTTGCTATTACATACTGAGATTTCTTCTTCAGAGTACAAATTGGAAAGTGAAACTAGCACTGGTTCCACTCTCTCACTCTATACATCATTGTCAGATATGCAAAGCCTAGATACTAGCTTTTTCATTTAATATTTCTTCTTTTATTTTCTTTTGATTTATTTTTTCATTTCTGAACTTAGGGTTAGAAGTGACAATCACACTGTCATATCAGTCACATTAGTAGTCACAAGTCACAAGGTCACAGAGAAGGATATAGAAGAATTTAGAAGAATAATGTTATTATAATATATCTTATACATATCGGCCTTGAGACAAACACATGGTCTTTAGGGTAGGCTAGAGAAGTAGTAGCACAGACCATCGTTATTTAGTATATAAGGTAGACATTCCTGTACAGAGTTCTCTATTAAGTTCTCTTATGTAATCTTATACAATGTTCTGCTCATTGACCAATTTCAAAGTCTTTAAGTTATAATATCAGAACTTGATAATCTCTCTTGAGACTGCCTAGCACAGGCTCTCTCTAGTTACTCTTCTCTTACTCTTCTCTTACTCTTTTACCATCCTTGACCAAAGAACAACACTATCTTTTAGTCAAGAAGAATAGCCAGACTCTAAGCTTAAGCAGAGTACCAATCAGGTGGAGAAAACCTGGTTGTTTGTTTGTATCAAAGCCTACTAGTGCAGGTAGACATATTACCTTGTGTGGACATGCTAGTTAGTTTTTTCATATAGAAACCTTGTGCTGTAGTGTCTCCTTGTGACCTGTCTATGTAGAGAAACAATATTGTCTAGTAAGGAAGCATCTAGCTTAGAGATTCCTTTCTTAGTAATATTAGTCAGGAATCCATTAGAACAGTAGATAAGTGAGGTGGACAAAAAAAGTGCCACTAGCTCTTATAGAGGAAAACATTGGAGTTAGAATACAAGTTAGGGAGTGAATCCAATACAGAATCAGTACTTTCTGACAACTAGTCACTACTACCCACACTACCACCCATGTCACTATTACCACTACCATCATCATCACCAACAACACTACCACTACCATACACCATGAGTTGATACAATATCAACTTAGAACAGGTAATCCAACAACAGCAGAAGCAGCTAGCAGTGTTACAAGTAATAATTGTACAAGCAGGGCTGGGAAGAGTAGAAGAGATAGCAGTATTCACACAATCCAATATGTAGGTCAAAGTAGCAAGGCTACAGGAGTTCAATGGGAGTTCCAGAAAGATGGCCAGATTCATTACAGCATGTAAGCTATATGTACAAATGAGAATGAGAGGGATACTAGTAGAAAAGCAAATACAGTGGGTGCTATCATATATACAGGGAGGATTGGCAGATGTCTGGAAAAAAAACATACTAGAGGACTTGAAGGGAGAATTACTAGAATATGAGAATGTAGGAGAGTTTTTGGTGGATATTAGAAAAGAGTTTGGAGGAGGGGATGAGGAATTAGTGAAAGTAGCAGAGTTGAGGAGATTAGAGTAGAGAGGAAAAACAATAGAGGAGTTTGTATAGGAATTCAGAAGAGCAGCAAGAAGAAGCAGATATGAGGGAAGGCTATTGGTGGAAGAATTCAAAAAAGGGATAAATAGAATAATATGCTAAAGATTGATGGAAGCAGAACATTAGCCAAGCTTGATTGAGCAATAGTATGATAGAGTGATCATTCTGGACATGAATCAGAGGGAAAGCAGGAGAGAAGAAGAGAGGCTGAGGAAATGAAGAGACAATGGAGTACTAGCTCTAAGATTAAACAATAGAGAAATACAACAGCAGTAATTACAATAGCCTCAAGTTTGGCCAAGAAGGCAAAAGGCCTCCCAATAATAGGCTTAGGCAGGATCTGCTCTAATGGAAGAAGTAGAAAGAATGAATGAAGTAATGGTATATCTCAATTAGAGGATAAGGTTTGCATAACACAACCCATATACCATGGAGGTAGACAGAAGAAATAGAAACTACTATAACTGTACAGGATTTGGGTATTTAGTAAGGAATTGTAGGAATAAGAGAACAGAGAACAGAATTGGGGAAGGAAGAAGACTGGAATATGGACAGAGGCTGGCAACAGAAGGAAATAATGGATAATATAATTTAAATGAGGAAGGAAATCTAGTAGTCTTTGACTAGGTCTCAATAACAATAGGTTTGCAATACTCTCTAAAGTGGTAGAAAATATATCTATGTGCAACCTGGACAATGGGAATATGTTAAGAGAGGTGATAGTAAAAATTGGGTTAGAAAGAATCAATATGTATGAAGAAATAACAATAGAAGCCTTGTTAGATAGTAGAGCTATAGGATTAGTGATGAGTTCAGAATTTGCAAGGAAGCAGGGGTTTAAATTAAAAAGAATTAAAAACCTAATATATGTAAGAAATATGGATAGGATATTCAATAAGGAGAGGCCAATTGAAAATATGATAAAAGTGAATATTTATTATCAGAAACATAGAGAGAGAACAGAAATAGATGTCATTGGAGGACAAAAATAGAACATAATCTTGAAAATACCATAGCTAGCCCACCATGATCCTGAGATTAATTGGAGAATAGGAGAAGTAAAAATGACGAGATATCTGAAGAAATGTGAAAGGCAGTGGAGACAAAAACAGGGAAAGTTAGAGTAGCAGAAATAGAAGGAAGAAGAGAAAAGAAAAGAAGCCAGAAAGAAATGAGAAGAAAGAGAGAAAAGACAGAGAAAAGAAAAGAAAAATGGAAGTAAGGAAAGTAACAGAAGAATGGGAGATTTGAGATGAGGAGGAAGAAGCTAAAAAGTTGGTCCCAACAAAATTCCATAAGTAGATTCATGTCTTTGGCAAAAAGGCAAGTAAACAAATGTCTACTAGGAAGCTGTGAGACTATACAATAGATATAAAGGAGAGATTTGTGTCAAGGAAAGAAAAGATGTATCCATTGTTGAAGGAAGAGTAGAAGGAGGTGCATAAGTTCATAACAGAACAATTAAGAAAAGAGTATATTAGACGCTCAAAGTCACCTCAAATGGCACCAGTATTTTTTGTAAGAAAGAAGAAGCAGATGGTGCAGGACTATAGGTACTTAAACAAATGGACAGTAAAGAATAATTATCCTTTGTCTCTTATTTCAGATATAGTAGAGAATATTGGTACCAAGAAAGTATTTATGAAGATAGACTTGTGATGGGAATATAATCATATATAGATAAAAGAGGGAAATGAGTGGAAGGCAGCATTTACCACCCCAGAAGGATCATTCAAACCAACTGTGATGTTTTTCAGATTGATGAATTCACTGGCAACATTCCAAACCATGATAAACGAGATTTTATGAGATCTTATTAACATTGGGAAGATGGTGAGTTTTATAGATAATGTAATTGTTAGTACAGAGAGAGAGGAAGGACATAATAAGTTGGTAAAAGAGATAGTAAGAAGATTAGCAGAGAATGATTTGTATGTGAAACCAGAGAAGTGCAAGTGGAAGGTTAGAGAAGTAGGATTTTTCGAAGTTGTAATAGGACCAGAGGGGATAAAAATGGAGGAGAAGAAAGTGGAAGGTGTCTTAGAGTGGCCAATACCAAAGTGTGTCAAGGATGTGCAGAAGGAACAGTTTTTAGGGTTAGCAAATTATTATCGTTAATTTGTCAAGGACTTTGCATCCATAACCAGACCATTACATGATATGGTCAAGAAAGATCAAAAGTGGGAGTGGACAGAAAGACAGGAGAAGGTATTTAAAAAGCTGAAAGAGAGATTTATCAAAGAACTGGTATTAGCAACACCAGACCTAGACAAAAAAATAAAATAGAAGTTGATACATTGGACTATGTGATGGAAAGAGTGTTATCTATGGAGTGTGAAGATAGGAAGTGGCAACCAGTGGCCTTCTTCTCAAAATCCCTAAACAAGACTGAGAGAAATTATGAGATTCACAATAAGGAGATATTAGTAGTGATAAGAGGGTTGGAAAACTGGAGGCATTTACTAGAGGATTCCAAGTATAAGTTCAAGGTTTGGACAGACCATAAGAACTTAGAATACTTCATGAAGGCATAAAACCAAAGACAAGCTTGTTGGGTATTATACTTGTTAAGATTTGACTTTACCTTAAAACATGTTCTAGAAACAAAAATGAAAAAGGCAAATAGACTTAGTAGGAGACCAGACTGGAAAGTATGCATAGAAAAGAATAATGAAAATCAAATATTTATTAAAGACTGTTGGCTATGTAGCTTACATAAAGTAGTAATAGAAGGACTAGAGACAGATATAGTAGAAAAGATAAAAAAGGCTAGGGGTAAAGACAAAGAGGTAGTTAGAGTAGAAGAAAACAGGAGTGAAAGTAGTGAGGGGAGAGGAGTGGCAGATAGAAGGATATTTAGTGCTAAAAGAAGGAAATGTATATGTGCCAAAGAATGAAGAATTGAGAGTGGAAATAATCCAGTTACATCATGATACACCAGTAGCTGGACATAGAGGAAAGTGGAAGACAACAGAATTGGTGACAAGAAATTACTGGAGGCTAGAAGTAATGAGAGATATGGGAAAATATGTGGAGGGTTGCAATATATGTCAGAGGATGAAGAATAGGACAGTGGACTTTATTACTAAGTTACCACTGGTAGCTGGGAAATATGTGATCCTAGTAATCTGTGATATGTTGTCTAAAATGACACATTTTATGGCAACAACAGAAGGGATATTGGCAGAAGGACTAGCAAGGTTGTTCAGAGATAATGTGTAGAAGTTGCATAAGTTGCTGGAGAATAGAGGACTGCAGTTTGTAGTAGAGATGACAAAGGAGTTGAATGGAATGTTTGAAATTGAAACAAAGTTATCGATGTCATATTACCCACAAACAAATGGGCAAACAAAGAGAATAAACCAGAAGCTAGAACAATACTTAAGATTCTTTGTAGATCATAGGCAAAAAGACTGGCCAGAATGGTTAACATTAGCAGAGTTTGCAATTAACAACAAAGCACATTTGACAACCAAGATGTCTCCATTTATAGCAAATTACAGAAGGGAGATGAGAATGGGAATAGACTTAAGAAGAAAAGGAAAAATAGAAAAGGCAATGGAGTTTGCAGAAAGACTAGCAAAGAAATTGGTGAACAGATATGTGAGTTCCTATACTATTGATAAGGTAGTTTCTACCATTGCAGTCAAGCTATAACTGCCAGTATCAATGAGGATTCATCTGGTAGTAAATATCAGTTGAATAGTATGATACAAGGATCAAGTAGGAGGACAAAGAAAAGAAGAGGTGAAACCAGTAGAAGTAGAAGGAGTAGAAGAATAGGAGATAGAAAAAATCTTGAATAAAAGCAAAATAAGAGAGGTGATAAAGTATCTAGTATGATAGAAGGGGTTTATAGTAGAGCATGATAGTTGAGAAAAGGAGGAGAATTTGGAGAATGCAAAAGAGTTAGTGACAGAATTCAAGGGAAAAATGGAGGCAGAAGTAAGACAACAAGAGAAATTGGATGTGGCAGAAGAAAAGGACTTTAGGAGAGGGGAGTTACCAGGAAGGTATATAGTAAAGATGTTATATGGATACTAGCTTTTTCATTTAATATTTTTTTATTTTTGAACTTAGGGTTAGAAGTAACGATCATGCTGTCACATCAGTCACAGTAGTGGTCACAAGTCACAAGGTCACAGAGAAGAACATAGAAGGATCTGGAAGGATAATGTTATTACAATATGTTTTATATATATTGGCCTTGAGGCAAATACATAGTCTTTAGGGTAGGCTAGAGAAGTAGTAGCATAGACCATTATCATTTAGTATATAAGGTAGACATTCCTGTACAGAGTTCTCTATTGAGTTCTTTTATATAACCTTATACAAAATTCTGCTCATTAACCAACTCTAAGGTCTTTAAGTCATAACAATCATCACCATCCATATTACCATCATTATCACCCTCACTTATCAATTCCTCCTCTACCTATAATACCATGAGTCAGCACAACTTACATACAATTATCTAACAGCAGCAAGAACAATTAGTAGCAATGTAGGAGAAAAGAGGAAAGATTAAAGAGATAACAAGAATAGAGGCCACAGGCCCTAAGACAAAATCAACAAGGGGCACAGCAATTGTCATGACCTCAAGTTTGGCCAAGAAGGCAAGAAGCACCTCAATAGCAGGTTTTAACAGTGCTTGCTCCAATGGAAGGAGTAGAAAGAACAAATGTAGAAATAGTATATCTCATACAGAGGGTAGAGTTTACCCAACAAAATCCATACATCATGGAAGTGGATTGTACAAATATGAATTATTATAATTGCAGAGGATTCAGTCATTTAGCAAGGAACTGCAGGAATAGAAGAACAGAGAACAGAATTAGAGAAGAAAGAAGACTGGAATATGAAGAGAGAAGAATGATTGAAAGAGGAAATAAACAAAGTAGTAATTTAAATGAGGAAGGGGACCTAATAGTCTTCGATTAGGTTCCAATAGCAATAGGTTTGCAATGCTCTCTAAAGTAATTGAAAATATATCTACATACAACCTAGACAATAGAGATATGTTAAGAAAAGTGACAGTAAAGATTGGGACAGTAAAGATTGGCTTGGAGAGAATTGACATGCATGAAGGAGTGACAGTAAAGATGCTGTTGGATAGTGAGGCAACAGGATTGGTGATGAGTTTGGAATTTGCAAGGAAGTAGGGATTCAGGTTAAAGAAAATAGAAAGACCTATATATATAAGAAATGTGGATGGAACATTGAATAAAGAAGGACTAATAGAAAATACTGTGGAAGTAAATATCTATTATCAAGGTCATAGGAAAAGAATGGAAATTGATGTGATTGGAGGCCAAATGTTATGATCTAAAGTCCTTAGAGTCAGACAATAGAACAACTCTTGTATTGAGTAATACAAGAGAACTCGATAGAGTTCTTAGTACAAAGTAGTCTATCTTGTATACTACTACTCATGGTCCGTGCTCACTGCTGCACACCCTACCCTAATGACTATGTGTATGACATAAGGCCAACATGTGTTGTCCATGCTGTATGACGTCACTTTATTCTAGAACCTTCTATTCTATTTTCCTAAGTCCCATGATCAGTCTTGTGACTATGCCATCAACTTGTGACTGATGTGACAGTGTGACTAATAAACCCTAACCCGAGTTGTTCTAAAAATAGAAAATAGAAAATAAAATAAAAATAAAAATAAAATAAAATAAAAGAGAGAAAATAAAAATGAAGTCCACTGTCAACAATCTTAACACCAAAAGTGAAATGTGATCTTAGGGATGCTATGGCTTGCTCACCACAATCCTGAAATTGACTGAAGAACTGGGAAAGTAAAGATGACAAGATATCTAGAAGAATATAGAAAGCAGTGAAGGCCAAAGCAGGGGAAATCAGGATGGCAAAAACAAAAAGAAGAAGAAAAAAGAAAAAAAGCTGGAAGGAAGAGAGAAGAAAAAATAGAAAAGAATAAAAAACCTAAAGAACAAAAGATAGAGGTGAGAAAGGTAATGAAGGAATGGGAAATTTGGGACAAAGAGGAGAAAGTAGCAAAGTCTGAGGCAGAAGCAAGAAAGTTGATACTAGAGAGGTTTTACAAGTGGAT